>UMCI01013382.1_pt1 | contig 90023 bp, 86 predicted proteins | sample 1964211 | NCBI WGS metagenome assembly UMCI01 (sample SAMEA4835966, study PRJEB28245) | human gut metagenome | biome: gut microbiome; material: fecal sample | place: Denmark | collected 2008 | reverse complement strand
ACCGCCAATTCTAAAAAGAACGGCGGTGGAGCTCAAAAACTGTGTAGAAGCAGTCATCGTTATTCGTTACGCAAGCGTACTTATCTCCGATACTCCACCATAAGGTGGATAATCTCTACAAGATGTTTTTGAGACACCACAGCTCATCTCTGAACTGCAAAAACAAGATTAATGCAAATAAGAGAAAATGCAAGGATTTTTTTGAGGCGTTTATGGCGTGCGCCTGCCGTGCAGGTCATCCTCGGCCTGAGTCCGAAGGGTGAAGAATAGCCGGGTATCTAAAAACAAAGTAGCTCTATTATATTTGGATCCCCATGTTATTCCTTACTGCGTTCGGGCATAAGAATGGCGGCGGAGGGGGATTACGTTTGGCTCTGAAGATGAAGGGAAAGGAAGAAAAGCATAATTTCGGCGCGGTATTTTGCTGTTTTTTGAAGTTTTGAGGCAAAATAATGCTGGATTCAGATGTTTTTTTGTGATATTATGCAAAAAAATAAGGTAAAGCGGAGTGTGGGGGATGAAAACTGAGCTTTACAATGAATATCAAAAATTAATCGCTGAAACGAATCAGTATCGTAATAACGGCTCGCGTGTCAAAGACGTGAAAAAGCTGCGTTTTATGGCAGTTATGAAAGCGGCGGAACAGCCGGAAGCTTCCCCGTATAATCTCCGGGTGCTGGCAAATGAGAATTTTCGCAAATATGTGGTTGAGATTGTTTATATCGATGCGGTGTTGGATAAAAACCGCCAGCGTCGCGAAAGCCGGGAATTTTTTGAACGGAATATTTATACCCGGGGAATGGAAATTTCTGCAGCGCCGATTTTGACGGATAATCTGGTACGGGCCTTAACGCCGTAAAAAATTAACAGTTACATGACCAAGATTACCGGTTTTGCAACCGAAAAAGTTTATACCCGCGACATTATTGCCCAGACACGCCAAGAACGGGAACAACAGAAGGAGTTCGCGGGCAGGGCGGATCATGAGGCTTTGTTCCGGCAGGCTTTTGCCGCTTTTCAACAGGTTTATTCCGGGAGGCGGGAAAATGCGGCGGTTATGCATCGCGAGCGGGAGTTAGCCGAAGAGCGGCGTTATTATCTGCAAAGCCGGCAACGTTAGCGGGTTGTTTTTTATCAAGCGGCGCAGGCCGCTTTTTTGTTGCAAATTATCGTTTTTCTAAAATAATTCTTGAGTTTTTGGGTGAGAATTATATATTAAATCCGTTGTTTTAAATGTGTTTTAAAAAAAGAGCGTGGCAATGGTTCAATTTGATTCCCCTTTTCCCCAAACCCGGAAAAGTCTCCGAAAAGTCTTAAATTTGCGAATTATGATGAAAGCTCTGTTAATTGCACTGGCGATTTTTGGGGTATTGTTTATATTTGTTTTGGTTGGGCTGATCGGTTTGCTCGGAACTGAAACCAAGTTGATGCTTCCGGTTCCCGAAAAGGCGATTTTGACGGTTAATTTTGACAATCCGCTGCCGGAACGCCGCGGAGACGAGTGGTTGTATGGTTTTTCCGAACAACCGCAGCTGTCTTTTTATGAAACCGTTAAAGCTTTGAATGTGGCGGCGACAGACGACAGGGTAAAGGCAATAGCTGCCGAAGTCAACGTTTCTTCTTTGGGGCTGGCGCAGATTGAAGAGTTGCGCGAAATGATCAAGTATTTTCGTTCCAAAGGCAAAAAAGCTTATGTTTATTCAACCGGAATGGGGAGTTTCGGCGGCGGTACGTCAGAGTATTATCTGGCGGCGGCGTTTGATGAAATTTGGATGCAGCCGAATACGGAAATCGGAATTACGGGTATCAGCATTGAAGTGCCGTTTTTGCGCGATGTGCTGAATAAAATCGGGATAATGCCGGAGTTTTATGCCCGCCACGAATATAAAAACGCTATGGCCAGCCTGTTAGACAGTAAACTTTCTCCTCAATACAAAAGCGAGATGACCAAGCTGGGCGGAACGATTTTTCTGAAGTTTATCAACGAAGTCAGCGCCGATCGCAAAATCGAAACCCAAAAAATGTTTGAACTGGTTGACAAGGCGCCAATCCGGGCCGAAGACGGGTTGGACAGCCGTTTGATTGACATTGTGGCTTTTAAAAATGACTTTATCGACGAACTGAAACAGCGCACTGGCGGGGCAGAGCTTTATCCTTTGGCTTCTTATGCCGCCGAAATCAAAGATAACCGCGGCAAGCTGCCGGTAATTGCCTTTTTGGTTTTAGACGGCGAAATCGTGGAAGGCGATGTCGGACAGAATGTCTGGCAGCAGGGGGTTGTTTCTTCCCGGCAGACGGTCGAACAGCTTGAGGAAATTTCCCGGCTGCCCGATTTGCGGGGTTTGGTTTTGCGGATTAATTCCCCGGGCGGCAGCTATACGGCCTCTGCGGAAATTTGGAATGCCATCAATACTCTGAAAAAAAAGAAAGATATTCCGGTCGTGGTTACAATGGGCGATTATGCGGCTTCCGGCGGCTATTTTGTGGCTTTGGCCGGGGATTATATTTTTGCCGAGCCGTTGACGGTAACGGGGTCTATCGGCGTGTTGGGCGGCAAAATGGTGCTTGAGCGGCTGTGGAAAAAGCTTGATGTGCATTGGGCCGGTTTGCAGTTTGGCGAAAATGCCGGCATTTTAAGCGGAAACCGCAAGTTCAGCCCATCGGAGAAAGCGGCTTTTAACCGTTCTTTGGACAATGTCTATCGCGATTTTACCGCACAGGTGGAAAAATCCCGCAAAATTCCGGCTCAGGATATGGATAAGCTTGCCCGCGGGCGGATTTGGCAAGGGGCGTCGGCGGTTCAAAACCGTCTGGTTGACGAGACGGGGGGCATTGGTGCGGCATTTTTGAAAGTCCGGAAATTGTCAAAGCCAAGAAAAGGGCAGCGCTTTCGGATTGTTGAGTTTCCGCGGGCAAAAACTCTGCCGGAGAAAATCAGCGAGCTGATTAGCGGGGCGCCGCGGATTTCGGTTCAGAAGGTTATTGAGGACAGCGGTCTGCCTCTGCGGCAAATGAAGCTGTTGCAGCGTTTGCAATATGATGCGGTTTTGCCGCCGTTTGATATTGCGATGTAGATAACCGCTCAATCAAAGTTGATTTAATTGAGAAACGTTTTATTTTAGGACTAAACAAGGCAAAAATAGGAATAAAAAATGGCTATAGATGCAGAAACCGTAAAAAAAGTGGCGTTCTTGTCACGTTTGCGGGTTGATGACGATAAGATTGAAGACACTAAAAACGAGTTTAACAAAATTCTGGCCTGGATTGGGGAGCTTAACGAAGTTGATACGGACGGTACCGAGCCGTTGGTTTCTGTTAATCAGACCAATCTGGTCATGCGTGCGGACAGAGTGACGGAAGGCAATCAGCCCGAAGCGGTGCTGGCTAATGCGCCATTACAGGAGTATGGGTATTTTGCCGTTCCCAAAGTCATCGAGTAAAAACTTGTATTTTGGGTTATTAGAGCAGTTTTCGCGGGTCTCGAAAAATTCATGTAGGTTTTTCTACACTAAAATTTTTCCCGCCCTAAAAATTACTCTACTAATCTCACTATCCAAACTTTTCGGTAAAAGGTTGTGTGGCGGGCAATGCATACAGATTTTGCGAGTTGGCTGTTCCAGTCGTGTGGGTCTATCTACACCCAGTCGCCGCTACTCTTAAATCTTATTATTTGCCTCACCTGCCGAACTTTTCGAGAAAATCGCGCTCCGTGGCAGATTAGTACAGGTTTCGCGGATATTGAATGAAAAATAATTGTTGAAAGTATGAAAACAATGACTGATTTAACCAAATTGACTATTTCTCAAGCCCGGGAAGGGTTGCAGAAAAAAGCATTTTCGGCCGGAGAATTGGTACGAGCCTATTTGTCGGAGATGGAAAAAAAGCGGAAGACAAACGCTTATGTTTTGGAAACACCGGAAGTTGCTTTGCAGCAGGCCGAAGTTTCGGATAAAAAATATGCAGCCGGGGCGGCAGGTGCGCTTGAGGGGATTCCGCTTGGCATTAAAGACCTGTTTTGTACCAAAGGCATTCGCACAACGGCTTGTTCTCATATTTTGGACGGTTTTGTTCCGCAATATGAATCAACGGTTACGCAAAAGCTGCTTGATGCCGGCGTTGCTGTTTTGGGTAAGCTGAATATGGATGAGTTTGCCATGGGCGGCAGCAATGAAACCAGCTATTACGGTCCGGTTATCAATCCCTGGAAAGCCAAAGATTCTGCCGCAGATTTGGTTGCCGGCGGTTCTTCGGGCGGTTCGGCTGCGGCGGTTGCGGCCGGCATATGTGCCGCGGCGACCGGTACCGATACCGGCGGTTCTATCCGCCAGCCTTCGGCTTTTTGCGGCGTAACCGGCATAAAACCGACGTATGGGCGCTGTTCGCGCTACGGTATTATTGCTTTTGCTTCGTCTTTGGATCAAGCGGGGCCGATTGCCAAAGACGTTCGCGACTGTGCGATTTTGTTAAAGACGATGTCGGGGCATGATGCCAAAGATTCTACTTCGGCGCAAGTTGATGTTCCCGATTTTGAAAAATTCCTCGGTCAAGACATTAAGGGAATGCGCATCGGCATTCCTAAAGAATATCGTGTGGAAGGGCTGAATAAGGAAGTTGAAAAATATTGGGACGAGGGAATTGCGATGCTGAAATCCCGCGGGGCCGAAATTGTTGAGATTTCGCTGCCGCATACCAAATATGCCCTGGCAACCTATTATATTATTGCTCCGGCGGAGGCTTCGGCCAATCTGGCGCGTTATGACGGTATCCGTTACGGCCTGCGGGTAAACGGCGAACATCTGGACAATTTGTATATCAATACCCGGAGCGAAGGTTTTGGCAAAGAAGTCAAGCGCCGGATTATGATGGGGACTTATGTTTTGTCTGCCGGTTATTATGATGCTTATTACCTCAAGGCTCAGAAAGTCCGCCGCAAAATTGTGGAAGATTTTGAGGCCGCTTTTGAAAAATGTGATGTTATCCTGACGCCGACGGCGCCGACGCCGGCTTTTCCGATTGGGGATAAGTCAATGCAGGAAAACCCGATTACCATGTGGCTGAACGATGTCTTTACGGTTTCGGTCAGTTTGGCCGGTTTGCCGGCAATGAGTCTGCCGATTGGGTTAAGTTCGAACGGGCTGCCTTTGGGGTTGCAGGTTATCGGCCGGGCTTTTGAGGAGGGCGATGTTTTCAAAATTGCGTCAGCTTTGGAAAGCGATGCCAAATTTGAGGGGATAAAGTAAGATGACGGCAATGATTATTGAAACCGAAAAAAACAAGTGGGAAGTTATCTGCGGTTTGGAAATCCACTGCCAGATTGTTTCTGATTCCAAAATGTTCAGCGGCGCTTCCACCGAATACGGCGCCGAGCCTAACCGCAACGTTTCGTTTATTGACGCGGGGATGCCCGGAATGCTGCCGACGCTGAATGAGCAGTGTGTCCGTCAGGCAATTAAGACCGGTTTGGGGTTGAATGCCAAAATTAATAAGTATTCCGAATTTTCACGCAAAAACTATTTTTATGCCGATTTGCCGCAAGGGTATCAGATTACTCAATTCCAATATCCGCTGGTTGGCGAGGGAAGCCTTGAGATTGAAACGGAAGACGGCAGCCGGCGGACAATCGGCATTGAGCGGATTCACATTGAACAAGATGCCGGGAAGTCTATTCATGATTTGGATCCGAGCATGACTTTTGTTGATTTGAACCGGGCCGGGGTTGGGCTGATGGAGATTGTTACCAAGGCTGATTTCCGGTCGCCGGAAGAAGCCGGGGAGTTTTTGCGCAAGCTGCGTTCCATTGTCCGCTATCTCGGAACCTGTGACGGCAATATGGACGAAGGTTCGTTGCGTTGCGATGTCAACGTGTCGGTTCGCAAAGTCGGCGAGAGCGGTTTTCGTCCGCGCAGCGAAATGAAAAACGTTAACTCGGTGCGGTTTGTGATGCAGGCGATTGAGAGTGAAGCCAGACGCCATGTGGAAGTCTATGAAAACGGCGGAAGCATTGAACAGGAGACACGCCAGTTTGACCCGGCGAGCGGAACGTCCAAGCTGATGCGCAAAAAAGAATTTGCCCATGACTACCGTTATTTTCCGGAGCCGGATTTGCTGCCTCTGGTTTTGAGCGATGCGTATATTGAAGATTTGAAAAAAGAAATGGTGGAGCTTCCCGACGCCAAAAAGGCCCGTTTTGTCAACGAATTGGGAATTACGCCTTATGACGCCATGGTTTTGTGCGAAAATCGTGATGTGGCCGAATTTTTTGAAAAGGCTGCCGCCGGGCGCGATGCCAAAAAAGTGGCCAACTGGATGATGGGCGATTTCTTTGCCATGTTGAACAAAGACGGTTTGAGTATTCATGAGAGCCCGGTCAGCGCCGAGAATCTCGGAAAACTGGTTGATCTGATTACCGATGGCGTCATTAACGGCAAAACAGCCAAAGATGTTTTTGAGATAATGGCTGAAACCCGTGAGGCGCCGGATAAGATTGTAGAAGAAAGAGGGCTGAAGCAAGTTACAGACACCGGGGCGATTGAGGCGATTATTGAGCAGATTATTGCCGAGAATCCTGCCAATGTTGAAGCATACCGCAACGGTAAGACCGGCTTGATGGGGTGGTTTGTCGGCCAGGTTATGAAGGCCAGCGGAGGAAAGGCTAATCCGGCTTCGGTCAACCAACTCTTAAAAGTTCGTCTAGAGGGCAACTAATACAGGTTTGTCGGGGGAAATTTTTGGTCACGTATTTCATATACGCTCAAAAAAATTTTCCCTCAAATCTTGTTATTTGCCTCACTATCCGAACTTTTACAAAAGCTCGTCTGGCGGGAAACTTATGCAGATATGGCCGGCAGCAGTTTTTTCAGACAGGTTGTGTAAGAACGGCAAGCCGTTGTGAAGCCTCCCGGGCGGAGGCTTTTCGTTTGACTTTAAAAATATTGATGTTAAAGTTTGAGGCCAATTAGAAGATTATTGTTTAAATTAAAATTTTTTTATTATGAAGGAAAGAAAATTTAATTCTTTGATGGCGAAATCCTTGCGTTGCAAGCGGGATATTGCCGAAAAGATGCAAATATGCAATTTGCCGGTTTTGAGTTATAGGGAAATTTTTCAGAGTGCCGTTTCTTTCTATGGCGAAGGCTGGGCGGGACGGATTCAATGGGAAATGTTCGGGTTTTTGAAATATTTTACGGCCGGTGAACAAAATACTCTGAAAAAGTATCCGCTTTTTTCGCATCTTCCTGATTTTATTCGGAATTACGAGTATCAGCTGAATGTTTGGAAAACGAATTACAATGTTTTTCGAGAAGGCGAACCATACTGCTGGGAGAGTTTTCCGCAGATCCTTTTTATATCCTGTTCTTGCGGGAAGCTTAAGGTTGTGGAGGTTCTGCTGCCGGACGAGATGCTGGCGGGAACAGAGATTCTTCTTGATAAGACAGCCGAGAGATTTTGGGTTTTGCGTTTTGTTTCGGAGGATTTTCGGGTTTCCAAAGAACAGAAGGCGCAGGTCATAAAATTAATTCAGATGACACCGGAACTCGCGGCGGGGATTGAGAAAAAAAGTCTTGAGTGGAAGGAAATTCTGGGGTTGAACATTGAAGCTTATGAGAATATTCAGCTGCCCGGAGATTTAAAAGGAATCGGTTTGGCTGAAATGGTCAAAAATGTTTCTGCCGGGAATTGGGCGAATATTCGTATTATCCTTGCGGAAAACAGCAGGTTGTTGCTGAACTGTTTGGAAATGACGGCGATTGACGAGCTGCCCGGGATACAGGATTTGAACAGCGATGTTGCACAGGCTTTTAAGGAAATCCGGCGAAAGTATTCTTCAATGAAAGAATTTGCCAGTAAATGCGGAAGCGATGTCTGGTGGCTGGATGAGTTTAAGAATGTTGTGGTGCGTTTGGGTTCCGATTGGTGGGCTGAGGTTTATGTCAGGCATCCTTCGGCGACATTTGATTATCCGATACTCATGCGGAGCGGTTTTTTCTTTGTTCGGTTTGTTGCGGAATGGCCTTTCGCAGACTGGATGAATGAATTTTTGGAAAAAGAGGAAGAGGGTAAATTTTTTCTTTATTCTTTGGGAATTGCAAAATGTTAAAACGGCGCCGGGATTCCGGCGCTTTTTTTGTGGGCAAGCCGAAAAAACATTGTGGCCGTTTGCAAAAAGTTTTATGCTCGGGGTGGATTTATTGAAAGGAAAATAATGTCGGGAATTGAGGAATTTTTGGCAGATTATGTGCCATGGGACGAGTGTGAGAGGGCATATAAAGAATCGTTTGTACAGTTTTGGCAGGCTGTGGGCGATAAGATATATGAACGGGGGTGTTTGCCCGGCCATATTTCGGTTTCGGCCTTTGTGACGAATCAGGCGCATAATAAAGTGCTGATGGCTTATCATAAGATATTGGACCGTTGGGCATGGCTGGGCGGCCATGCCGACGGCGAATGCGAGCTTTTGCCGGTGGCAATTCGGGAAGTCCGAGAGGAAAGTTCTTTGTGCGATGTTCGTCCGGCAAGGGCGGAGCCGGTCAGTCTGGAGGTTTTATGGGTTCCGGAACATGTTAAACGCGGGCAATTCGTGTCGGCGCATTTGCATTATAACGTTACTTATTGGCTGGAAGCCGACGAGGAAGAACCGTTGCATAACAAGCCAGATGAGAATACGGCTGTAAAATGGATTGGGTTTGATGAAATTTCCGATTATGTTCAAGATGAGGTTGATAATAAAATTTATCGGCGTATTATTAAGAAAATTCAAAGCATGAAGGGTTGAAAATGGATAATATATTTGTACAAGGGATGCTGGCGGCGACGGTTGCCGGGTTGGTGACCGGTATCGGCGGGTTTATGATTTTTTTGAAAAAGCGGTATTCTCAAGATAATATTAATTTTTTGCTGAATATTGCGGCCGGCGTTATGTTGGCAGCGGCTTTCTTTTCGTTGCTTTCTCCGGCGATGTCGCGGATTATCCGCTTTGATCCGGATATTCATGTGGCGGCATTTTGGTACACAGGGGCGGTTTTTGCCGGGGTGGCGCTGGTTTGGATATTAAATGAGGTTTTGCCGCATGAGCACAACAACATGGGGCATCATGGCATGAATTTCAGCCTTAAGACGGCTTGGCTGTTTATTATTGCAATTACGCTGCATAAAATTCCCGAAGGATTAGCGGTCGGAGTGGCCTATAGTGCCGAAGACTTTATGAATCCGGACAGTCTGGTTTTGGGGATTGCTTTGCATAACATTCCCGAGGGGCTGACGATTGCGATTTCTCTGGTGGCGGCCAAGTGTTCGCGCCTTAAGGCGGCACTAACCGCGGCGGCAATCGGATTGGTGCAGCCTTTGGGGGCGGCTCTGGGGTTAGTGACAATGGGAATCAGCGAAAAGATTGTCCCTTTAGGAATGGCAATGGCCGGCGGAACGTTGCTGTTTGTCGTCATTAATGAGATACTGCCCGAGACATACGGAGTGAAGAAAACCGAAAAGGCGGCTTTTGCATTGTTTTTGGGTTTTATCTGTATGACATATATGAATATTGTTTTGGATTAAAGAAAAAGCGTACTGAAAAGGTACGCTTCATTTGTCGACAACATTATTTCTTACTGCAAGAAAGCAGAAAAACAAAAATTGCCACGAGGCCGTTTTTGTCGGCAAAGAGCATCAGATTTTCCCTGTCTTGTCGCGTTTCGAGAGGGAGAAGAGAAGCGTTTTTGCCGTTTGGAACACCTGTTCGGGGTCGGATCCAGTCTTGTGGCGTAAAGCCTTCGCAGGAATCCGGAAGGTTGTATGCTGCGGCATTAAAAGACTGAACCGGTGTCTGGACGGTGGTTGTGCCAAGATAACTTGAGCAGGAAAATCCGGTTCCGGCCAAAAGTAAAAATAATAAAGTTTTCATAAAAAATAGTTTTGAAATTTATAATAATGTCTTCTGTTATCGGTGATAGCCGAAGAGTGGAAAAAGTCAAGCAACGGGGAAGGCCCGGGGGATAATTTTTTTGATAAAAAGGCCGATAATTTGAAAAAATATATTGACGGAGGGGGAAAGATAATATACATATAACTCCGTACTGCGATGGAAAGTTGGCAGAGTGGTAATGCAGCGGATTGCTAATCCGTGAACGGGTTTCCGTTCCACAGGTTCGAGTCCTGTACTTTCCGCCATATAACAAAACCCGGATTTTTCCGGGTTTTGTTATGTTTGGAGAAATTGAATATAAACGAACGGCCTGGACAGAGTCGGCGGTTGACAACCGGCAGGTGCTTTGCGTGCAGGCAAGGTCTTTGCGGCGAGGGGAATTCTGCCTGACAGGCGAAACGAGAAAAAGCCTTCTCGGGAGAGAAGGCTTTGGGTTTTGCCGTCAGGCAAATTTTTCTTGAACCAGCCACCAGCCTAATTCGCGTTGAAGGTTGATGCGGGCATTTTCTTCCCGAAGCTTGTAGAAGTAATCCGTTTGATAAATTCGCGGCTGCTTCAACAAAGATTCAATAAAATCAATGCGTCCTTTTCGGAATTCGTCATCATTGAACTGCTTATATTCCCGGCGGATTTGCATGGCATAAGTGCCATAATTGTACATATCTCCGAGGATGGCATAGTCGATGTCTGCAAATATCCGGGCTTCTTTTGAAGCAGTTTCGGGTCTTCTTTGTCCGATTATCAACTCCAGAAAGTCAAAGTTTGTTTTTTTATACTTGCTGCCGGCAATAAAATCGGCGCAGCTTTGGGCCGAAAGTATTTCGGCATTATTGTTCTTTGCTTCCGGTTCATAATTCTGGTATTCATCATGAAAAAAGAATCCCAGCATCAGGTTTTGCCTGATTTCGGAATATCCGGGCAGATAGTTGTCTAGCAAGTTCAAACAATAGGCAATGTGAGAAAAATTGTGATATTTCCGGGATATGTATTTTTTAGCCAAACGGGAATATGTTTCTTCGCATTGCTTTTTTGCAAGACCTTTGTGGTATCCGAGTTCCATAAAAACCGGAGCCAGATATTTTTGCATCATGCGGTTATGCACGGACGGAGAAACCAGGTTTCCGGCGGCGATGAACTGGTTAATTCCGCAAAAGTCTTTGGCTGCGGAGGTTGACGTGAAAGTCAATTCGGCGCGCGGCAGCGGAATAGTCAGGTAGCATAAGCCGGCGGCAGCGGTTTCGTCAATCAGGCGGTTGGCGGCAGCCAAAGACATTTCGCCGTCGTGGTCGCCGGTGATTCGTTCACTGCGGACAAAATGGGTGGCATTGACTTTTTTAGCGGCAAGAACCGATGAAGCCGAATATGGGTAAATCTTTATACATCGGGGATTGGACTTATATTTGAGGACGGCATTTTTTTCGGCTGTCGAAAAAATTCGGCCGTTTATGCCGCGCATCTCGTAAGCTGTTATCCAATCTTGCAAAGCTTCCTCAATCATTTCTTGACTGTCAAAGGCTGAAAAGAGTTTAGTGTTTTCTTGTTTTTTCGGATTTTCGCCGATGCCGATGACCAGATTGTCAAAACCGTTAAGCAGTTCTGCCCAGATTGCCATATGGCCGTTGGTTGGAATTTCAAAACTTCCTGAAAAAAAAGCTGTTGTGTCCATTTTTTTATTTTTTTAGTTAATAATAGGAATTAATTGTAATTTTTGAATTTTAGCCTACAAAATTTGTGTCAATTTGTCAATTATTTTCCTGAGGTTCAAAGTCCATGGCCAGCGAATTGATACAGAAACGTTCGCCGCTTGGCGTCGGTCCGTCTTTGAAAAGATGGCCGAGGTGGGATTCGCAGCGGGCGCAGACGACTTCGGTACGACTGAGCCCATAACTGCGGTCAGGGCGGAATTTGACATGGTTGGGCAGAGCTTCGTCAAAGCTCGGCCAGCCACAGCCGCAGTCAAATTTGTGTTCGGAGGCAAACAGCGGATTTCCGCAGCCGGCACAAACGTAGATGCCGTCTTCGTCGAATTCGGCGTATTTTCCGGAAAAGGCGGTTTCGGTTCCTTTTTCACGCAGAATACGGTATTGTTCAGGCGTTAGTTTTTTCTTCCATTCGTCTTCGGTCATGTTTTATCTCCCGCAAGATGTTTTTCCCTGTTTTTGCAGGTATTTTTGATGATATTCTTCTGCCGGCCAGAAGGTTCCGGCCGGAGCTATTTCGGTGACAACGGGGGCAGGGAAGGTTTTCTGCCTTTCCAGTTCGGCAATTTTGGCTTCGGCTTGTTGTTTTTGTTCCGGAGTCAGGTAAAAAATGGCGGAGCGGTATTGAGTGCCGATGTCCGGCCCTTGGCGATTTTGGGTTGTCGGATTGTGGATTTTGAAAAAAATGTCCAGCAATTCGGGGTAGCTGATTTTGTCAGTATCAAAGCTGACTTCGACCGCTTCGGCATGTCCGGTCTGTCCGGTTGAGACCTGGCGGTAACTGGGATTTTCTACGCTTCCTCCGACATATCCGGCTTCCGTGGACACAACGCCGGGAGTGTTGTCAAAAGCAAGCTGGACGCCCCAAAAGCATCCGGCTGCGAAAATAGCTTGTGCAATCATTTTGTCCTCCTCTTAATCAGCGCTTATATAATCATTTTGCGGGCAAAGAAAACGAAAGCAGATAAAATTATTTAGCCTGGGCTTTAAGGAAGGTGCGGAGAGATTATATTGAGGAGGTGTTTTAGCAAGTTAAAGGAGACAATGATGAAAACGGTAAAGCTTAATAACGATTATGAGATGCCGGTTATCGGCCTCGGAACCTGGCGGTCGCAGCCGGGAGAGGTCTATCAGGCGATCCGCTGGGCTATCAAGCTTGGCTATCAGCTGATTGACTGTGCGCCGATTTACGGGAACGAGGCGGAAATCGGGCAGGCGATTCATGATGCCGTATCCGAAGGGGACATCAAACGCGAACAACTGTTTATTACCTCAAAATTATGGAATGACAGCCATGCTTCCGAAGATGTGATGCCGGCCTTGAAAAAAACATTGGAGGATTTGCAGCTTGAGTATTTGGATTTGTATTTGATGCATTGGCCGGTTGCGCAGAAAAAAGGCGTGTCGATGCCTGCCAAGGACGCCGACATGATTTCTCTTGAGGAGATGCCTTTGGATTTGACTTGGGCCGAAATGGAAAAAGCACAGCAACAGGGGTTGGTTCGTTCAATCGGCGTTTCTAATTTTGGTCCCCGAAAGCTGGCGGCACTTATTGAAAAGGCCGAAACAGTACCGGCGGTTAATCAGGTTGAGCATCATCCGTTGTTGCAGCAAAACGGGTTGATTGATTTTTGCCAGAAGAATGAGATTGCCCTGATGGCTTATTCGCCTCTCGGATCACAACATGATAACAGCGAAGCTGACGATTTGCTGAAAAATCAGGTGATTGCCGAAATTGCCGGCCGTCTGAAGGTTACGCCGGCGCAGGTCCTTTTGGCCTGGGCTTTGAATCGCGGAGCGATTGTAATTCCGAAGTCTATCCATTTTGAGCGGATACAGGAAAATTTTGACGCTCAAAGCGTTCAGCTTGATGATGCCGATATGGAAAAAATAGCTTCTTTGGATAAGGGACACCGTTTTGTGGACGGTTCCGCTTTTGCTTACGGCGATTATACTCCCGAAAATATTTTTGCTTAAACAGATGTGAAAAAACAGCCTCGGCCGGGATTGGGGCTGTTTTTCTGTTGAAAAAGGGGTTTTTGGAAATGCAGAATAAAGAAGATGCTTATATTGAAGTTACGGAGCAGGGGCCGTATCTGGTTCATGGCAATATTGAGGTTTTTCAGGAAACAATGGTTCCTGATGCGGAAGGTGCGTCGTGGGATTATCAGAAGGGAGCCGTGAAACATTGCGACAAAGATCCGACGGCATTGTGCCGTTGCGGCGGATCGCATAATGCGCCGTGCTGTGACGGATCTCATGAAAAGTTTGACTGGGACGGGAAAGAAACAGCCGCGTTTGCTCCGATTGAAGATAATGCGGCGGCGATTGAGGGGCCGAACCTGACTTTGCTCGATAATGAAGAATATTGCGCTTATGCCCGCTTTTGCGATGCCAGGGGCAGAATTTGGAATCTGGTGCAGAACGGTGACGAGGAGAGCGATGAATTGGCAATCAGGGAGGCGTTTCATTGTCCGGCCGGGCGTCTGATGATGTATAATAATCTGAGCGGAGAGCGTTTGGAACCGGAGCTTGATCGGGAAATCGGAGCCTTGGAAGACCCGGCCCTGGGATGCAGCGGGCCGCTGTATGTCAAGGGCGGAATACGGATACAGAGCCAAAGCGGCAAAAGTTACCAGATACGTAATCGGCAGACTTTATGCCGCTGCGGACAATCCTCGAATAAGCCATTTTGCGACGGGTCTCATGCAACTGTTCGTTATCAGGCTGATTTTAAACCGGATTAAATCCTTTTGAGAATAAAGTCGGCAAGAGCTTGGGGCTCGTCCCAACAGATGGCGATTTCCAGAACCTTGAAATGATTTTGAAGCTCGGACGGTATTTTTACAAAATCTTTGGAAGTTGTATAGATATCGGCACCGAGCTTTTCCGCTTCTCCAATCAGTTCGAAAAGCTCTTTTTCGGTATAATAGTGATGATCCGGAAAATCAAAAGTCTTAAGCAGGTTAAAGCCGGTTTCGCGCAAGGAGCGGTAAAATTTGGACGGGCGGCCAATTCCGGCAAAAGCGATGATATGCGGATTTTTAATGTTTAGCGGCACCGGTTTGACAGAAGCGGTGAAGCAGGGAACGTCTATTTTTTTGCGCAGGTCGAAACGGTCAGCTCCGATAATGATGGCGGCGTCGGCCCGTTTGAGCCCGGAAATCAGGTCTTCCCGAAGAGGGCCGGCCGGAATGCAGCGGCCGTTGCCGAGCCCGAAACTGCCGTCAAATACCAAAAAAGACAGGTCTTTGTACAATCCGGGATTCTGAAATCCGTCATCCATAATGATCAGTTCCGCACCGTTTTGCGAAGCGGTGAGAGCTCCTGCATAACGGTCGGGATTGACGACGACCGGCGCCTGCCTGGCAAGCAGCAGCGGCTCGTCTCCGCATTGGCGGGGAGTATGCTTTTGGGCATTGACGATAATGTTTTTTAGGGTTCCGCCGTAGCCTCTGGAAACAAAAAAAGGTTTTTTTCCCTGTTGTTGCAACAAAGCGGCAACAGAAACGGCAACTGGGGTTTTTCCGGTGCCGCCGGCGGTGAGGTTACCGATGCAGATAACCGGAATGTCTACTTTTTTTGACGGCTTGAATTTGAGGCGCAAACGGGTTGCGCAGTTATAAAGATGTCCGAGCGGCAACAATAAATCGGAAGTTATATTTCTGTTTTTCCAATATCTTGGCGTTTTCATTTAAAGAAACCCTTTAACTTTATCGACAATCCCGTCAAGAACTTTTGCTTCGCCGGTTGCCCAGTTGTAGGCTAAGCTGCGTTTGGCTTCAAGCAGCTCTTTGTTGTCAAGAAGCAGGGCAACGGTTTCCTGGAGTTTTTCCGTATCGGAAATCTGAATGACGGCATCGGCTTTTTTGGCACGATTCATGGCATCGGTAAAGTTGTGCATATGCGGTCCGACGATGACGGCATCGCGAAAACGCGACGGTTCCATAAAATTCTGTCCGCCATGCGGAATCAACGATCCGCCGATAAAGACCAGCGGTGCCAGCGTGTACCAGATGCCAAGTTCGCCGATGGTGTCGGCAATATAGATGTCCGTGTCGGGAGTAATTTTTTCTCCGGCCGACCGCAGGGCGGTTTTGAGGCCGAGAAGATTGATGCTTTCCTGGATTTCCTGGCCGCGCTGCGGGTGGCGGGGGGCTATCAGCGTAAGCAGGCCGGGAAATTGTTTTTTTAGATTTTGGTGAATTCGGGCTATGCGGGTTTCTTCGTCATGATGCGTGGAACTGGCGACCCAGATGGGGCGTTCGCCGATTTGTATCCGGATTTCTTCAAGTTTGGCCGCGTCTACCGGCGGATTGATACCGGCGTATTTGATATTGCCGAGACAGAGGGAATCTTTGGCGCCCAATACCCGCAGACGGTAGGCGTCTTCCTCGGACTGTCCGAGGCAGAGCGTGAAAAAGCCGAGCAATTCTTTGCTGATGTAGTCAAATTGCTGCCAGCGTTTGAAACTTTTGTTGGATATGCGGCCGTTTACCAAAATCAGCGGAATATTGCGCTTTTTAATTCCGGAGAGCAGCGCCGGCCAGAATTCAGATTCAAACCACAAAACCAGATCCGGGTGCCAATGCTTGAGAAAACGTTTGACAAAGGCCGGATTGTCAATGGGGACATATTGGTGAAAGGCGCGTTCGGGCAGCCGGCGGCTCATCAGGTCGGCCGATGTGACTGTGCCGGTTGTTACCATGATTTGCAAATCGGGATAAAGCTCCAACAGGCGGTTAATCAGCGGCAGCATTGAAACCGACTCTCCGACCGACGCGCCGTGCATCCAGATTAGTTTTCCGTTTTCACGAGGTTTTTGCGGACGGCCGAGGCGTTCGTGGAAGCGGGCGACGTCCTCTTTGCCGTTTTCTTTGCGTTTGTTGATATAACGCTTGATGACCAAAGGGTACAGAATCCGAATCAGAGAATTGTAAATTTGGATAAACATCAGGGGCGGCTCCTTATTTTTTATGGCGTTTGGATTTTGCTTCGGTCTGCGGTTCAATCCGGGGCAGGCCCATTTCACGGTCTGCCTGCCAGGTCAGGATATTGGCGATTGTTTCCAGTTTCCGGCGGTATTGTTCCAGAGTTTGATCGTCAGCGTCCTGCGGAACGTAAAACGGTTCGGAAATATAGTAAATCCCTTCAGAAAACGGAACCGGAACCAGCATTTTGTCCCAGGCTTTGCTGATGATTTTGGCGCCCTTTTGGCTGTAGGTCATGACAAAAACCGGTTTTCCGGTCTTGGCGGCAAAATAAACCGGGCTCATGCTCATTTTCATTCGCGGGCCGCGGGGGCCGTCGGGGATAATGGTGACGGAAGTGTTTTCCTGCAGGGTATGCATGATATTGACGGCAGCGCCTTTGGCATTGTTGTTGGAAGAGCCGCTGATAATGCCGATATTGAATTTTTCAAGAAATCCGGCAATCATTCTTCCGTCGTTGTGCAGAGAAACCAATGCTTTCATCGGGCCTTGGGCATGCTCCATCAGCATCGGCATCATCGGAACCCGGTTGTGCCAGCCGATGAGAATAATGCTTTGGTCTTTTTTCCAGATTTTAATCATGGTTTCAAGCCCGCAGATTTTCCAACGGCCGGTTTTCCAGACCAGACGGGCATAAGCATGGATTATTGTACTCATAAGCGCCATAAAGGGTTTGGATTTGGTAATTTTTTTGAGGCTGTGTTTAATGAATTTTGATTTTGCCATATCAGTCCGGTTTCTTTTTAATAACTTCAGTAACGGCGATGCCGATTGAATCGTTTTCGGTAATTACCACTTCGCCGCGTCCGATCAGGACGTCATTGGCGTAGATGTCAACATAATCATTAATATCGCGGTCAAGCTCAACAACGGCGCCGCGTCCGAGTTTGAGGAGCTGTTGCACGCGCAGGTCGGCAGTTCCGAGAGTAACCGAGAGGTCGACGGCGATTTCATTTCCGGAAACAGAAGTTTTTTTGTTGCTTATCATCTGCGAAATTTCTCCAGATACACTTAATTTGCAATTATCATATACGATATTTCCCGAGAAGCAAACGGATTTTATCAAGTTATCAAATATTAAAAATATCGTTTTGCAGGGATTGTGGATTAAAAAGTTTAATCGTTGCCTCTAATATATATTTATGCCAAAAAAGTTTAGGTCTGCTTGTTGCAGATTGGCGCTGCCTTACTTATATATTATGATTATGTAACTGTTGAAGACGATAGGATGATGAAATATGGCTGAGAAGAAAGAAACATATCCGGTTTTGCCGCTGCGCGACATTGTGGTTTATCCGAAAATGGTCGTTCCGCTATTTGTGGGCCGCGAAAAGTCTATTCGTGCGTTGCAGGCAGGCGTGGACAGCGATAAAAACATCATTTTGGCAACACAAAAAGATCCCGGAATTGAAGATCCGACGGAAGATGACATTTATCATGTGGGAACGATCGGCACGGTTCTGCAGCTGCTGCGCCTGCCGGACGGAACGGTCAAAGTGTTAATTGAGGGGCTGGAGCGGGTTCGGATAGACAGCTTTGTTGAAAATGAAGAATTTTTAGAAGCCAATGCGACTCTTCTGCCGGAAGTGGACAAGTCTTCGGATGTGGAGCTGGAAGCGCTGGTACGGGCGGTGTTGTCGCAGTTTGAGGAATATGTCAAACTATCCAAAAAGATTCCGCCGGAAGTGCTGGTTGCCGTTGATCAGATTGACGATTACAGCAAGCTGGCCGATACGATTGCCTCACATCTGACACTTAAAATTGCCGACAAGCAAGAATTGCTGGAAGGCGAGACCCTGAAAGACCGGTTTGAGAAAATTCTCGGTTTTATGGATGCGGAAGTTACGCTTTTGGAAGTGGAAAACAAAATTAAGTCGCGCGTCAAAAAGCAAATGGAGAAAAGTCAGAAAGAATATTATCTCAACGAGCAGATGAAAGCGATTCAGAAAGAACTCGGTGACGGCGACGAAGATAATGAGATTGCCGAATACACAAAAAAAATTGAGAAAACCAAGCTTTCTAAAGAGGCTCGCGAGAAAGCCCTGTCTGAGGTTAAAAAGCTCAAGACCATGAGCGCGATGTCAAGCGAGGCGACGGTAGTGCGCAACTATCTGGACTGGCTGTTGGATATTCCGTGGAAGAAGCGTTCCAAGGTTAATAAGGATTTGGCCAAGGCGCTGGCAATTTTGGAAAAAGATCACTACGGTCTGGAAAAAGTAAAGGAGCGCATTATTGAATATTTGGCCGTACAGTCGCGTGCGGACAAAGTCAAAGGCCCGATTTTGTGCCTGGTCGGCCCTCCGGGCGTGGGCAAGACTTCTCTCGGAAAATCAATAGCCCGGGCAACAGGGCGCAGTTTTGTGCGGGCTTCGCTCGGCGGTATGCGCGATGAGGCGGAAATCCGCGGCCACCGGCGGACGTATATAGGGTCAATGCCGGGGAAAATTATTAAAGGAATGAAAAAAGCTGCAACTTCCAATCCGTTGTTTTTGCTTGATGAAATTGATAAATTGGGCAATGACTGGCGCGGGGATCCGAGTTCGGCTTTGCTGGAGGTTTTGGATCCGGAGCAGAATGCGGCGTTTAACGATCATTATCTGGAAGTTGACTATGATCTTTCGGACGTCATGTTTGTAACGACGGCAAATTCTTTGGATATGCCACGGCCGCTGCTTGACCGTATGGAGGTTATCCGTTTGTCGGGCTATACCGAGGACGAAAAGATTGAAATTGCCAAACGGCATTTGATTCCGAAGATTTTTGAAGAAAATGCGGTTAAGGAAAAAGAGCTTGAAATTACCGACGATGCTATTCGCAGCATTATCCGTTATTATACCCGTGAGGCCGGGGTGCGCAATTTGGAGCGCGAACTGGCGACGATTGCGCGTAAGGCGGTTAAGGAGATTTTGCTGAACAAGGAGAAAAAGGTTAAAGTTTCTGAAAAGAACATTGACAAGTATCTGGGCGTTATCAAATACCGTTATGGCGAAGCGGAAGCCGAAGACCATATCGGGGTTACGACCGGTTTGGCCTGGACGGAAGTCGGCGGCGACATTTTGTTTATCGAGGCGGTCGATATGCCGGGCAAAGGCAAGATTACCCAGACCGGAAAGCTTGGCGACGTGATGAAAGAATCCATAGAAACGGCTTATTCGGTTGTGCGGTCGCATTCCGAACAGCTGGGGATTGATCCGGAGATTTTTGAAAAAACGGATATTCACGTCCATGTTCCCGAAGGGGCAACTCCGAAAGACGGCCCTTCGGCGGGTATTGCCATGTATACGACGCTGGTTTCGGTTTTGACAAAGATTCCGGTACGCAAAGACGTGGCCATGACCGGGGAAATTACGCTACAGGGCAGGGTACTGCCAATCGGCGGTTTGAAAGAAAAACTGCTTTCGGCGCTGCGCGGTGGGATTAAGACGGTGATTATTCCCAAAGACAATGAAAAAGATTTGGAAGAAATCCCGGATAATGTCAAGACCGGCATGAAGATTATTCCGGTGTCGGAGGTTCGGGAGGTTATTGATATTGCCCTAAACTGTAAAGTCAAGCCGCTGAAGAAAATCTGCCGCTGTGAGCCGGTGAAGAAAAAATAGTAATTTTTTCTGGTAAACAGAAAAACAGGTTTCCGGGTTGTGTCGGCGGCCTGTTTTTTTTGAGGTGTATGTGTTTCCGAATCTGCGGGAAGAGCTTTAAGAATCGCTGTTTCTCTGCCTTAGAGGCCGGTGAGAGCGTCGGATTCTGGGGATAAGTCGCTTTTGGGGACGGAAAACCGGTTTTTTTTATGAAAAAAGTGGATATTTTTCTTTATAACCGTTGATTTTATTTGACTTTGCGGATTTTTGGCGGTTAAATTTTCTTGTGAGGTTCGAAAGGGCTGTCACAGTGGTTTATAACTTATATTTAGAGGGAGTCCTCACAGTGAATAAAAATGAACTCATTTCTAGCATCGCTAGCGAAACCGGTCTGACAAAAACTGATTCAGCCAAGGCTGTTGATGCATTTGTAAACTCTATTTCCAGCGCTTTGAAATCCGGCGACGAAGTTCGTCTGGTTGGTTTTGGCACATTTGCCATTACCCGTCGCGCTGCCACTACCGGCCGCAATCCTCGTAACGGCAAGCCGATTAACATTCCGGCTCGTAACCAGGCTAAATTCAAACCCGGTAAGGCTCTTCAAGACTCTGTAAACTAATATAAGTAAAGGATCGGTTTCGGCCGGTCCTTTTGTTTATAAGATGTTTTCAGACACCAAAGGCTCTGATTTTCGGAGCCTTTTTTTGATTTAAAAAAATACACTTTGCCTAAATTTTGACAAAATATGATACCCACATCTCAAATTTTGTTGATATTATTTGAAAAATATGGTATTTTTTTGTATAGGCGCAAGAGTGGGAGATGTAGCCATGCAGGAAGAAGATCTTTTTGTTTTCCGTTCTGATGATGAAGAGCGCGTGGTGATTGCAGAACGCAATAAACAAGCGGCCGCATCTATTTTATCGCAAGCAGGTATCAGCGAAGATAATCCTTTATATAATCAATATTATGCGCACACGTTGGCAAATGTTCATCATGCCGGTAGATATGGCGGATATGACAAGCAAATTGAACAGATGTTTGTAGAAACCCTGCAAGATCCTGAACTGAGTTTGGAACAATATATTGAGGCGAGCAAACGTTTTGAAGCTCAATTTGCCGAAAAGCAAATGCAAAATGCGGATGGGTCAGTTTTTAATTGGGAAAAAAATAATACTCCGTTTCAGGAAATGCGGGGTATTTTAAATAAAACAACCCTTGACGGGGTTGAAATGCGCAAAAACCAAAATACTACGTTTCCTAAAGAATTTTATGATGAAAATGGTAGCTTAAAACGTCGTCTGGTGGTGGAGATACCGCCGGAACTGATGGGAAACTCGGCAATGGGGGCAATTGGTAGCATTACCAAGGAATATAAAAACATTTCTTTTGACCGCGCTAGTAACTCATTTATGGTTAAGGGCAAACCGATTGGGCCAGAGAAGTTCTTCAAAAACAAAAAAGAACTATTGGATAAGTTTGATGCGGAAAAACTTGATATGAGCGATACGGAGCTGTTGGGGGTATTGCAAGAAGGAGATTATAACAAGTTTTTGGAACTACGTAAAAATCGAGGTATGAATCGGGATAGACGGAATGAGATGTTGCGAAATGTCCTAAACGATGAAGTGGTTTTGGGGGAAGTCAGCAAAAAATTTCGTAATACGGAGTTAAATAAGCAAAATATTTCCGATGTGGTGAAATCGGTGGCAGATGATTTTGGCAGTAAAGCGCAGATTGTGCGTATAGAGTCCGAAAAGGCGACTTTGGGTGGAATAGACCGAGTGATGTTTTCGGTATCGCCGGCAGATGTGGCGCGTCAGTCCACGTTTCAGGATTGGAAAAGCTGTATGCATGCGGTGGGGTGTAATCATCAATATGTTGATGATTCTATCGGTGTCGGTTCGATTATTGCTTATGGTTATAGCTCTGATGAGCCCCAAAAAATGGTTTCACGATTACTGATTCATCCCTATACGAGCAATAAAGGAACTGTGGCTTATGGGGTGAATGATCGTATTTACGGCAAAGAAAATTTGGCGTTTCGGGAAGTGGTCAACAAGGTTGTAACAGAAAAATTTAATGCAGGAAAAGTAGGAGCTTTTAAGTTAAATGAAAATTTATATAATGACAATGCTGGCAAAAATATTCTGAGATTGTTTCCCTCTGATATGAAAAACGTGAATTGGCATGATTTTATTGTTGATGGAAAGGTTGATTTGAGCAATTATTCAGAACTTAATCTGAATGGGGCGGATTTTTCGCAGGTGGAAAATTTGATACTTCCTGAACATATAAAAAGTCTTGAAGGAATCAAACTTCCTAAAAAGTTGGATTTGAGTAATTGTTCAGAACTTAATTTAGCTGGGGCGGATTTTTCGCAGGTGGAAGAATTAGAACTTCCTTACAATATAAAGAGTCTGGAAGGAGCTAAACTTCCAAAGAAACTGGATTTGAGTAATTGTCCGGAACTTAATTTGGTCGGTGTGGATTTTTCGCAGGTGGAAGATTTGAAGCTTCCTAATAATATTAAAAGCTTGGAAGGAATTACTTTCTCGAAGAAACTAGATTTGAGTGATTGTGCAAAGCTTAATCTCAATGGTGCAGATTTATCGCATTTTGAAGAGGTTAAACTTTCTAATCATATTAAAAGCTTGGAGGGGATGAAATTTCCGAAAAAACTAGATTTAAGTAATTGTTTGCAACTTAATCTCAATGGGGCAGATTTATCGCAGGTGGAAGAATTAGAACTTCCTAATAATATAGAGAGTTTGGAAGGAGCTAAACTTCCAAAGAAACTTGATTTGAGTAATTGTTGGCAACTTAATCTCAATGGGGCGGATTTATCGCAGGTGGAAGATTTGAAATTTCCCAGTAGCATAGGAAGTTTGGAAGGAACAAAGTTTCCGAAAAATGTGGATTTCAGTCGTTGTCAATATGTTAATTTGGCCGGGGTAGATTTATCGCAGGTGGAAGAATTAAAACTGCCTGATAGTATAGGAAGTTTGGAAGGAACAAAGTTTCCGAAAAAAGTGGATTTCAGTAATTGTTATAGGGTTAATTTTGCAGGGGCAGATTTATCGCAGGTGGAGGATTTAAAACTTCCTAGTAGTATAGAAAGTTTGGAAGGAACAAAGTTTCCGAAAAAAGTGGATTTCAGTAATTGTTATACTGTTAATTTTGCAGGAGCGGATTTTTCGCAGGTGGAGGATTTAAAACTTCCCAGTGGTATTAAGAGTCTGGAAGGGGTAAAACTTCCAAAAAAATTGGATATAAGCAGTTGCTATAATCTTAATTTGGAAGGAGTGGATTTATCGACAGTCGAAAACCTGAAAGTTTCCAGTTGTGAGAATATGGATTTATCGAATTTTAACGGAAATTTGGAGTTTTCACAAAAGAATATCAGTATAATGAACTCTAAATTGCCGCCATCATTGAAAAGTTTGGATTTGAGCGGTGGAATGGCTCTTATTTCGGAAACAAATTTGGATGGAATTGAAGAACTTAAATTGCCAGAGCATGTTATATCTGGAAATATGGATGATGCTGAAAAGAAAATGATGGAATTATGCGATGGTAATGCGAGCAAATTAGAGAGTATGGCGGTTGCGGTGATAACGCCGGAAAGTGTTCCGAATAATTTGAAGCGGTTGGATATCAGTGCCTGCAAAGATATAGATTTACGAAATTGGAACTTGGACAAGATAGAAGATCTGAAACTGCCTAAAGATTTTGATGTCAGCAAACTTCCGGAAGGTATTGTGGAGAAAAATCCGGCGGTGGCTCGGGCGGTCAAAATTTCGCGCGGGGAAGTAGTGGAAGATTTGGTGCAGACATCTGTCGGCAAGGAAAATTCCCACATTTCAGAACCTAAAGCGGAAGTTAAGGCCAAAAATGCAACGGCGGAGAAGATTAATCAGTTACGCGGAGTTAGCCAATCATCAGCGATGTCGCACACCGGTGAAAACATTATCGAAAAAACTGCCGAAAAGACAGCTGTTCATGCCGGTGTCAATGCCGGAAAAACTTCTGAAGGAATAGTTGAAACATTGGTCAAAGCCGACAATGCGGTTAACCAAGCGATTGATAAGACGATAGATAAGGGGAGCGAATTGCTGAATAATACGGCCGTGGGTAAAGCTTATGAAAAAGCAGCAGACGCAATTGCTAACACCAAAGTGGTGAAAGTAGTAGAAAAAGGTGCGGCTAAAACAGTAGAAAAAGCGGCGCAGACCGCAGTCGGAAAATCAGTAGTCAAGGCAGTTGCCAAGACGACCGGAAGTGCGGTTGGTAAATCGGTTTTGAAAAAAGTACCTTTGGTGAGTGTGGCAGCCGGATGTTATTTTGCCTGGGATAGAGTAAAGGATGGAGACTGGAAAGGTGCTTGTGGGGAGGTAGCCTCCGGGTTGGCCGGGTGTTTCCCCGGAGTTGGGACAGCGGCGAGTGCGGCGATAGATGTTGGATTGGCGGCAAAAGATATTAGCGGGGCGATAGCGGAGGCCAAAGCACCGGAAGCTTCGGCACCCACGGTGACAGAAGAAGATAGCGGTAAGAGTAAGGAAGATATGCGGCAGATTATTTTGCAGAAGCAGGGGCGGATTGCTGCCGAGAGCAAAACACCGGTTAAGTCATCCGAAATTTCAAATCAGGTATTGCAACAGAGAATGGTGCAACAAGGACGCGGATAGTATTTCTTAGTTTGTGTGGTATGATAAGGTTCTGATGCATAAAAAAAAGCAGCTTTGCAGCTGCTTTTTACATTTCTAAACAAGAGGTCAGGCGACAGATGCCAGCTCCTCGAGTTCTTTTTCGATATTAATCCGGGGGAAAAGCGGTGCGCCTTCGCTGACCGTCGTATCGGCTTTGAGACCGCCGAATTTGTAGATACTCGCCCAAGAGGTTTCTTCTGCTTCGGCACCGATGCGTTTCCATATTTCAGGCATTGTTTGCGGCATAAACGGTTCAAGCATAATACTGCTGATGCGGATGCTTTCCAACAGGTTATACAAAACCGTGGCCAGCCGCGTTTTTTTGTTTTCGTCTTTGGCTAAAGCCCAAGGCGTTGTTTCGTCAATATATTTATTGGCGCGTGAAATCAGTTCAAAAATATCGGCCAATGCATCGCTGAAATGCAGACTATCCATTTTTTGTTCGACGCTGGCGGGCAGGGAAGCTGCCAGTTGGGCCAGTTCTTCATCGACGGCGGCGCTTTCGCGTTCGGCCGGCAATGTGCCGTTGAAATATTTTTTGACCATTGAAACGCTGCGGGAAACCAGATTGCCAAGGTTGTTGGCCAGGTCGGTGTTGATCCGCTGCAAAAATTGTTCGGCGACAAAGGTGCTGTCGCCGTTGAACGGCATTTCCCGCATGATTTCATAACGCAGGGCATCAACGCCGTAGCGTTCGCCCAGGACAAACGGGTCGACAATATTGCCGAGCGATTTGCTCATTTTTTTGTCCCCAAAAGTAATCCAGCCGTGGCCGTAAATCTTTTTGGGCAGGGGCAAGTCCAGAGCCATCAGGATTGCCGGCCAGATCAGGGCATGAAAACGGACAATCTCCTTGGCCATAACATGAACGTCCGCCGGCCAGTATTTTTCAAAATCGCTATAAGTATCGTTATGGTAGCCGAGGGCGGAGATGTAGTTTGACAAAGCGTCAATCCAGACATAGACGACATGTTTGTCGTCAAAGCTGACGGGAACGCCCCATTTGAAACTGGTGCGGGAAACGCAGAGATCTTCCAGTCCGGCTTTGATAAAGTTGTTGACCATTTCATTAACGCGGGTGCGGGGTTCTAAGAAGCTGGAATTTTCGAGCAGGTTTTGCAGTTTTTCGGAGAAGGCCGAAAGTTTGAAGAAATAGGCCTCTTCTTTGGCTTCTACCACTTCGCGTCCGCAGTCGGGACATTTGCCGTCCACAAGCTGAGAATCGGTCCAGAAACTTTCACAGGGTTTGCAATATTTGCCGCTGTATTCGCCTTTGTAAATGTAGCCTTTATCGTACAAGGTTTTGAAGACGTCTTGCACGGTTTTGACATGATAGTCGTCGGTGGTGCGGACAAAACGGTCATAAGAAATGTTGATGTATTTCCAGAGTTTTTTGAATTCGGCGACCACACGGTCTGTATATTCCTGCGGGGTAAGGCCGGCGGCTTTGGCTTTGTCTTCGATTTTTTGGCCATGCTCATCGGTTCCGGTCAGAAACAGGACATCAAAGCCTCTGGCGCGTTTGTAGCGGGCCATGGCATCGCAGGCGACGGTGGTGTAACAATGCCCGATATGCGGGGAGCCGGAGGGATAGTAAATCGGAGTGGTAATGTAAAACTTTTCTGACATGGCATTTCTCTTGTTTGATTTATGATTACATTTGCTTTAGTTTTATTATTATTCTCCGTTTTTTGCAAGAGAAAAAGCGACAAGAGCTTTTGTCTTGTATTATTTGCAGAAATATGTTACTATAATAAAGAAGGAAATTTGTGATGTTTCGGAAACAGCCGAAAATTGCCAGCATTGAGCAGGATATAGCGGCGATGTCTAAAGAGACGGGAACGGCGGTGTTTTCGTATGATGAGATTCATCATTCAAAAGTGGACAACGAGCTGCATTATGATTATCAAAAAGTTATTGACGGGGTCAGCAAAGCGCAAAACATAACGGCAAACGAAGCCGAGGAAAGGCTGCTTGAGCGTGGGGTTTTGCGTCCAATGCCAAATGGAGAATATGTGGTCAATGTGGGTGGCGCCACAAGAGATGGCGGCGGGACAAATTATGGCGGCTTGGCGTTTTTTACTTTTTCAAAGGAAGATGCGCATAGCCAATATCACGAGATGGCTCACTCGTATCAAAAACAAGAAAATTTGTTTGATGAGGACAAGCTTGATAAGATGTATGCGATATCCGAAAAAGGATTGGATGAGCGTGATAATAAATCGGATAAGCTTGCGGATAGGAACACTTATAAAAGCTATTTACGAGAAGTACACGCCGATGTTTTTGCGCAAACGGCGCTGATGCTGCGTGAAAAAAGCACGTTCGGTTTTGCCAAACAAGCGCTTTATGCGCAAAGTCACGGCGAAAGCCGAAATGCAGAAGGGGTGTTGGCAGGGGTTCTGGATGAAGGTTTGGGCGAGAAAGCGAAATTATATGCCTGCAAACCGGTTATACATGCGGCAATTAAGGAAGTGGCGGCTATTCGCAAAGCCGGCCAGCGCGCAGATTATTTTAATCCAGATGGAACCTTAAACGCCGAAAAAGTATCGGGGCTTTGTGAAAGGCTTGTGCTGGACAATGCATATTCTCCTCGGACGTATAAGGCGTTTGTTGATTATAATTTTAATGACACTCATGTTTCAGAAGAAAAAGATTGGAAAAAAGGAAGCCTTTTGGCTGTGGCGAAATTTTTGCCGGCATCGGGTTTTATGGCGCTGAACAATGGCGGAAAGATAATCCGAAAAAAAATGAGTAAGATAAGGCACAATATTTTGCGGCGTAAGGAAATTTCTTTGTTGAAAAAGATGTCAAAACAACCTCAAAAAAGTGATAATCCCAAAATTCAGGCTGCGAATGATTATACTTGTATTCAGGCAAAAATGCAGTTGGCGGCGGCAAATTCGGCGTACCGAAACGCTGATGTTATGGTGGCAGGAATGGTGGATTATATGCATAAGAACGAAACCTCATCCGCAGATTTGCAAGAAATGTCAGACGCTCTCAGGATGCGGGGAAATCAAAAGATTCTTACCGAGATTAATAAAATTGTTCAACAAAATAAAGGTAATCCGCATTTTCAAAAAATTATGGATGTTCCGGCAAAATTTACCGAAATGCATGAAAAGACTTCTGATATGTCTGCAAAAGAGAAAAGCGTGTTTTTTCATAATTTGCGTATGGGAAATAATATTTCTTTAGGCGAATCAGGCAAAGGTTTGACCGCGGCTCAATCAATGTCAAAAACATTGGCTCAAACAAATTCGCCGCAGCAATTAAATCTGGTGCGGATGAGAATGGCGAAAGGGGGAAGAGGAGGCGAATGAACTCCCTTCCTCGGGAGTTCTCACCTCTCAGCTTTAACACAAAAAAACGACCGTAAAGGTCGTCTTTTGTTTTAATTGGTGGGCGCTGAGAGGTTCGAACTCCCGACCCTCTCGGTGTAAACGAGATGCTCTTCCAGCTGAGCTAAGCGCCCATCTTGCTTACATCGGTTTTTATACACTTGCGAAAATAAATAATCAAGAGTTTTTTTTAGTTTTTTTCAAACTTTTTTATTATTGCCGTTTTATTAAGGCGATAGCTTCTGTTTTATGATTTTTCCGTGGCATTTTGCGTTGTATGTTTGGGAGATTGACGGTGCGGGGCCGGCCCTTGTTTGCTGACGAGGTAAATGCCGGCAATGACGGTCAAACCGCCGATAATCTGTGACGGATATATTTGTTCTTTTAACACCGCATAAGCTTCTATGCCGCTGAACAAAGGCAGAAGGTAATAGATTATGCTGGTTTGGACGTTGCCGATTTTGGACAGCGCCGTGTTCCAGGAAAGATATGCCAGTACAGAATTGAAAATTCCCAGATAACAGATGACGGCAAGATCCTCCGCTCCGAATTGTTCCAAGCGCGCCGGGCTGACGAAACCAAGCAGCAATATGCCGAGAATCGGCACGCCGGCAATGACGGTTGCCGCAAGCATGGTGGTTTGTGAAACCGCCGCCGGCCGGCGGATTTGCAACAGCGAATAAATGGCGAAAGAAAAGGTATTAATCAACATGATGAAATCGCCGCTGACCAGTTTTATTTGGCTGATTTGGGTGAAATCACCGCGGATAATAATGGTTATGACTCCCAAAATGGTAATGAGAAAGCCGAGAATTTGAATCTTGGAAATAGGCGTTTTTAGAAAAAATCGCGACAGCAACACTAAAAAAATCGGTCCGGTGGTATCTAAAAGGCCGATATTGACAGCGGAAGCGGTTCTTCCGGCATAATAAATCAGGGTATTGTCGATGACAATTCCCGAGAGTGCCAGCCCGACAATCAGCGGCCAATGTGCGAGCAGAATTTTTCTTTGCGCCCACAGCTGTTTCCATGTTATGGCGATGAGAATCGTTCCCGCAATGACCCAACGTCCGAAAGCGAGTTCAAAGGGAGACAATGTTGCGGCAAAACTGCTGGCAACGATAATATTCCAGCTCCAAAAGAAGATTGCGATTAAGGCTAAAAAATATCCCATCGGCAGCTCCGTGAAGGCATTTATACTGACGGCAAAAGCACGAATGACCCGGAAGGGCTATTGGGGGCAGTTGCCGGTTTTTTTTAGGATATAGTGGGAAGCCAATTCGCCGGAGATTTCTTTTTTGTCCGTGTCAAGGCGGCGAATTCGGTTGTCTTCCAGCCGGTAGTAAGCGCTTTCTCCGTTGGGGGTGCGGGTTTCAATCAGGCTGCCGTTGAGGCTGTATGTTCCCCGGTCGAGAAATGTTCCGTCTTTTTTATCAATATATACGGATTTTTGCTCAAACTGCATATCCGGTTTGAACGTGATTGTAGTTTCAATGCCGGGGGCATCGGCAGCCGGCAATGTTCCCTGATAGACGGCGCAGAGTTTTTCGGGGTGTTCGCAGCCGGAAAGAATGGCGGCGGCGGTCAGTAGAAATAAATATTTTTTCATTGTTCCTCCTTGGTTGGTTTTGACATATTATATAGAAACAAATTTTAAGAAACCAAGTTTAAAATATTAAATAATTTATTGATGATAATTGAAAAAATAAAATCACGCCCTACTGTAACGTACAGATTGGGCAGAAAAAAGAGGCGGTTATGCAAAATTTGGAAGAAGTTTTGGGACATTATGGCATCAAGGGGAAAGTTGCCGGCGTTTGTGACGGGCCGGTCATCAGGCAGATCGCATTTGAACCGGAAGCCGGCACGAAATTAAAGAATATTTTGGCGGCTGAAGACGACATTGCACGTGAGCTGGGGGTTTCCGCTCTCCGGGTGGAGCCGATTGACGGCAGCCGATGTCTGGGATTTGAAATTCCGGAAGAGGAAATGCGGGTTGTGGATTTTGCTGCGATTTTGAAGTCAGATGCTTTTGCTGCTGCCAAGGGCGAATTGCCGATTTGTTTGGGAGTTGACGTACGGGGAGATCCGTTTTTTGCCGATTTGGCGAAGATGCCGCATTTACTGGTTGCCGGAACGACCGGTTCCGGAAAATCCGTGGGACTGAACACTTTTGTTTTGTCACTAATCGTCCACAAGACACCGCAGGAGCTGAAGCTGGTGATGATTGATCCCAAACGGATTGAATTCGGCGTGTATAACCATCAAAAATATATGCTTTATCCGGTGGTTACCGACAATGCCGAGGCATCTGCCGTTTTGCAGGAATTAATCAAGGAAATGGAACGGCGGTATGTTTTGTTGGAAGAAAATATGACCAAGAACATCGGGGAATATCATCGACAGGGTAGAAGGCTGCCGTATATTGTTTGCGTGATTGACGAGTTTGCCGATTTGACGATGGCTGATAAAAATGCCGGGGCGGCAATCCAGCGGCTGGCTCAAAAGGCACGGGCGGCAGGAATACATATTATTTTAGCAACGCAACGGCCGTCGGTTGACGTCGTTACCGGAGTGGTGAAGGCGAATTTTCCGACCCGTTTGTCATATAAGGTTGCCGGCTCTTTTGACTCGCGGACTGTTTTAGACATGCCTGGAGCTGAGAAGCTGTTAGGGCGCGGCGATGCTTTGTTTTTAATGTCTGACGGTACATTGAAGCGTATTCACGGGGCTTATGCCGATGATGAGGAGATTGCCGCGATGCTGGCTCCGTTCCGGGGTGAGGTTAAGCCCTTTTCTCCGACATTTATTCCCAAACTTTCCGGGCAGCCGGAAACGAGGGAACAGACGAATACCGGACAGCCGGGATTTTGGCATCGGGCGTTGAATTTTTGGAGCGGTTTGCGGCAGCGTGAGAAAAAGACAATCGTTTCGGGGATTTTTTATTTGTTCGGCGTTATTTTTGGTTCGGTTCGAAAAAAGAAATAGCGGCAAAAAAAACTCCTCATTATGAGGAGTTTTTTATGGCTAAATATTTTAGCAGATTATTTAGACTTTTTAGCTGTTGTTTTGGCAGCGGTTTTTGCGGAAGTCTTCTTCGGGGCAGCGATTTTGCTGGCAGAAGTTTTGCTGCTGCTTTTTTTTGCCGAAGAAGTCGTTTTCAGCAATGAAGATGCATTGTTCAACAGAGAAGAAGACTTGTTGGAAGACAGCTGCTGAATAGCCAAATTCCAATCCTGCTGGCTGGTACCGGCCGGGCAGCCGTTGTTTTTCCAGATGTAGTAAGCGGCTTCTCTGATTGCCTTTTCATTCAAATTTTTCATTTTAGTTCTCCAAAGTAATAGTTTAAGTTCTGAAATCATTTTTGAAGCTAAACCAAAAGTGTTAAAAAATCTTTACTAAAATAAAAAATTTTTATGAATTTTCAAAGAGGTAGATAGATAAAAATTGCGATAATATCTAAAATAGACAAAGCAGTTGCCGCTTGACAATATTTTATTCCTGCAATAGTTGTTAAGTCATCAACAGATGAGGACAGAATTATGAAAAAGGAACTTTTGGCGCCGGCCGGCGATATTGAGGCCGGGTATGCGGCTTTATATTATGGGGCCGATGCGGTGTATTTGGGGCTGCGTCAGTTTTCGGCACGGGCAACGGCGGCTAATTTTGACGAAGAAAATCTTGGCGAATTTGCCGGGTATGCACATTCGCTGGGACGAAAGGTTTATGTGGCGCTCAACACGCTGCTTCAGGAAAACGAATTGGACGATTTGTTGAAAAATCTCGATATCTGCGTCCGTTGCGGTGTTGACGCCCTGATTGTTCAGGATTTTGGGGTGGCGCATGTGGTTAAGAATGCTTATCCGGAACTGGAGCTGCATGCCAGCACGCAGATGGCGGTTCATAATAAGGAAGGGGCGCTGGCATTGCAAAAAGCCGGGTTTAGCCGGGTGGTTTTGGCGCGGGAGCTTTCTTTGTCCGAGATTAAGGAGATTGCGGCAATCCCCGGTTTGGAGACCGAGGCGTTTGTCCATGGCGCCTTATGTTATTCTTACAGCGGTTTGTGCCTGTTTTCTTCTTTGGAAACAGGGCGCAGCGCCAACCGGGGAAAGTGCTTGTATCCCTGCCGTTCGGAGTTTGAAGGCGAAGACGGCTGCAAGCATTATTTTTCGATGAAGGACATGGCGCTGGAAGAAGACGTTTTGAAAATGCCAGTTACTTCACTTAAGATTGAAGGGCGCAAAAAAACGGCTTTGTATGTGGCGGCGGTGACAGATTATTACCGGCGGATTTTGGACGGGCAGGGCGCTGACGCGCAGAGAGCCGAAAACATCAGGCAGATTTTTGCGCGCCCGTGGTGCAAATTTCATTTTAACCGGCGGGACAAGGAGGTCATTGACCGGGATTTTGTCGGCCATCGCGGACTTTTGACCGGAAAAGTCGAACAGGTCGGAAGGGGGAAAATTTGTTTTCGGACTTTGCATCCGGTGGCTCGTCATGACGGATTGCAGATTGATGCGGAGGGGCAGGAAAAGCCGTTTGGATTTTCGGTACAGGCAATGCGGATTAACGGCAAAAGCGTTTTCGAAGCGCCGGCCGGCGAAACCGTAGAGGTTCTTGTGCCGCCAAAATCTCCTTTTTTAAAAAAAGGGCAGAATGTTTATCTGGCTTCTTCCAGCCGGGTAAAAGGTTCCTATGATTACAGCCGCCCGCGTCCGGGAGAATTTAAACCGCGGCGGCCGATTGCGGTTGCGGCCGGTGTTGACGCTGCGAAGATTTGGGCGGAAGCCGATGGGTATCGCGTTTTTTTGCCGGGGAAATTTGCCCAAGCGGAAAATCCGCAAAAGACAGATGAGGCGTTTCGCAAGGCTTTTGCCAAGAGCGGAGATTCCGGTTTTGAATTGTCCGGGCTGACGATAGACAATCCTCAAGGGCTGTTTGTGCCGGTTTCAATGCTGAATGAGCTGCGTCGGCAGTTATATGCGGGAATTCCCGAAACCGTCAGCGAGCGACAGCTTCCGAAAGTATGCGGGCGGCGTGACAGGCCGGCTGCCCGGTGGATTGTCAGAATTGACCGGGCGGAAGTTTTGTCGGGAATCGATTTTGACAAGGTTGCGGAAGTGGTGTTTGTGCTTTCTCCCGAAATTGAGGCCGGTTCATGGAAGGGTGTTCCCAAAAACAAGCTGCGTTTTGCGTTGCCTGCGGTTTGCCGGCAGGTGAAACGTTTTATTCCCCTGATTGAGAAACTGTTGGGGCAGGGGTATCGGAAATGGGAAATCGGAAATTGCTGGGGGTTGGCGGCTTTGCCGGACAGAGGGATTGATTTGAGCTTTGACTCCCCTTTGTATATGCTTAATTCTCAGGCGATTGCCGAGGCGCGGCAAGCCGGTGCTTCAAGAATAACGCTTTCGGCGGAGGACTGTTTGGAGAACTGGCAGAGGCTGGCGGAAAATTCGCCGCTGCCGGTAGTGCTGCCGGTTTATCAGGACGCGCCGTTGTTTACTAGTGCAGCGTGTATCCGTTCTAATCCGTGCAAGGTTTGTCCGAGGGGTGAAAAGTGGGTAGGGTTGAGCCGGAACGGGCAGCGGTACGAGGTACTTTCCAAAGATTGCCAAACGATGCTTTTTGCTGCGGAACCGCTGTGTTTTGGGGCAGAGGCAAAAGATGTCGCCGCTGATTTTTACCGGGTTGATTTTATGTATAAAACCTATTCGGCGGAGCAGGTACGGGAAATTTTGTCGGTTTTGATGTCCGGGAAAGACACGGCTTCTGCGCGCAAGGGAAATTTGAAGCGCCGGATTTGAAAATAGCTGTTGATTTTGGGTTTTCTTTCTGTTAGTTTCCGCAGTCTAAACAAGGTATTTTATTAATTATAATTTTTATTAGTATGGAGAGTAAACATTTTTTTATTTTCCGCCACGGCGAAACAGACTACAACAAGCAGAAAAAAATGCAAGGCTGCGGAATTGACGCACCGTTAAACGAAACCGGCATTCGGCAGGCCTTTGAGATGGCTGACAGGCTGAAAGATCATGGGGTTGAACTGGTTTGTTGCAGTCCTCTTTTGCGTGCCAGGCAAATGGCGCAGATTGTTTCTGACTGGCACCGGATTCCGATGAAGGTTATTTCGGAGCTCCGGGAAGGGTGCATGGGGCAGGCGGAAGGAATGTATAATAAAGACATTCGGGAGAAGTTTGCCGACATCTGGGCAACATGGTACAAGCCTAACGTTGATATGGACAAGGCCTTTCCGGGCGGAGAGACCAAACAGCAGATGCAGGATCGGATGCTGGCGGCATTTGAGCAGATGCTGGTTCTGCGACAGAGCCGTATTGCCGTTGCCAGTCACGGCGGCGTTATCCGCTGTCTTTTGATGAAGTACGGCCGTCCTGACGAACCGATGCCCAACGGCAGTTTGTTTCATTTAGTTTATGAAGGCGGAGAGTGGATGTATCTCGGAAAACTTTAAAAATGCTAAAAAGCAGAAGGATATTTCCTTCTGCTTTTTGTACATGGAAAACCCCCGGCTAGGGGCATTTTTTTTTGATTGTTTTTCATAGGATTATATGATATTTTGATTATTATCGCGAAATTATATGAATGGATGAAATTATGAATCGAAAACAGGCAGAAAGAATTGCCGAGGCTTTGATGTATAGTGAAGTTGAATTGTATCATGGGTACGGTTCATCTGCTCAGACACTTGATGAACTCTTGCAAATCAATGGCGTAAAAACAGATTTTCGGTTTGCGCATGATTATATTTTGCCGAAAGGCTATACGCCGGAAACTTATGAAAAACGGGTTTTGAAATATTCTTTTTATGAAAGTGTGTCAAAAGATCGGGACCCGAGGCTAAAAGGTGCGGAGTATTCGGGATATAAACGAAAAGTTAAGGCGGAGTATCCTTTGTTGCGTCAAGAGATGTATGACGAAATCGAATGGCTTAAGGAACGTAATCCGAAATTGTTGAAATTGGAGATGAAAACCGAGCAAGGGCGGATTTCTTTTTTGCGAGGTGTTTGCTATAAGTTTGCGCCGGAAGATATTGAATGGTTTAATCAGGGAAGGTTTGCCGATAATGTTTCAGAAGGCGTAGAAAAATTAGACGAGTTGATGCGCTGCGAGAATATGATGCTGACTTATCGTCTTTGTCCCGAACATCAAAGACGGCTAAGAGATTTGGTACTTGAAACCAGAAGAAGCGAACAGTCAATGAGTATGGAAGAGAAGAAACAACAGATGCTACGCTCTTATAGCGTTTGTCAAAAACATCTTGGCGGCAGAGATTTTTCACCGGCGGAGGCATTAGACAGGGAATTGCAGCGGCGCGGGCTGGTTTCGGAGCCGGTTTTTGCGCGAGAGTATAAATTGCCGCAAGGTATGGATTATTCCAAGCTGGGGGACAAGATTAATGAAATTTCTTTTTATATGGAGATGAAGCGTCCGGATACGGTATTGTTACATAGCGCAGCGCCGCGGCCGTTGTTGGACAGCGTGCGGCGGTCTTGTCTTGATGAACTGTCGGGGCGCAAAGAGGAATGGGAACAGCTTACGGTTGAGATTCGGGAGTTAAATCCGGAATTAAAAGATTGGAATATTGATAACGGTCGTATGTTTTTGCAAGGCGTATACGCCAAACTGCTGCCGCAGGATATTTACCGGGGATATTATTTTTCCGAAAATGACGGAGCATCTGAGTTTGTAAAACAAATGAGGGAAAAAGGAATTTATTTGGGGTTTGTTCCCAGCCGGCAAAGCCGGGCGAAGTTATCCGGCTTATTGGAACAGGAAAGAGTGTCGTTTTTTCAAAAACTGGCGAACCGGCTGAGCGGAAGATAATCGTGGTTAAATAATCAGGAGCGGTTATGGCAGGAAAAAATTTGTATGGTTTTTTGACTTATATTTGTCAAAAGAGGACAGCTGAATCAGAGTATGGTTATGAGAACTGCCCGTTTATATGAAAACTTCCGTTGATATCCGTTTGGTATGTATATTTTACCCGGCCGTTTCTCTTTATATCCGCAGCGGAGTGATTATATAGGGAAAAGCAAAGATAAAAGGAGTATGCTCGTATGTCGGATATAGCAGATAAGTTCAAATACGGTGCGGCGGCTTTGTGGGATTTTCTGACCAGTAAGACCGGCGCGTTTATTATCGGTGTTTCGGCGATTGCCGTCGGGTGGTATCAGTTTTATATCAGCCGTCCGATTCTGAAGTATGACACGGAAGCCCTGACGTTTATTTCTTCTCAAAATGACAATGATTATCGGGTACAGGTCAAGGGCAGGGAATATAAAGATTTGTATCAGACCCGGGTTTATTTGTACAATGTCGGTGCCAGCGCGCTTTCGGGCAAAGATGTTTCCAAGCCTGGGCATGATCCGATTCGGCTGGTGGTTCCCAAAGAGGCCGGAATGGTTCATTATACTTTGGACAATACGGCAACGACGGAAGCGATTACTGCTAAGATTACGCCGGTCAACGACGAACTGGTTTTGGATTTTGATTACTTGAATCCGGATTATCAGATTGCGGTTTCGGTTTTGCATGAAAATCCGACGGACGACATCAAAATCAGCGGGAGCGCCCTTAATGTGAACGAAATTACCCGAGAGTGGAACGATAAGGATCTGAAGTTTTGGGGGCTGTGGGGCTTGGGGCTGCTTTATTTTATTTTGGTGGTTGTTTATGTATATCACCACCGCGACCGCAAATTGTTTTTATGGCCGTGGCGTAAGAGGGATTAAAAAAGGAAGCTTATGCTTCCTTCTTTTCTTGACGGATAAGTTCTTCGACAAAGGGCGGAAGCGTTTGTCCGGCCTTGCCGTAAACATGGCGGTCAAACAAGAGATTGTTGGCGGTAGGTTCAAGCGTGAACTCCATGGTCGCCGCTCCGTAGTATTTGGCCGTTTGCACGAAGCCGGCGGCCGGATAGACAACGCCGGAGGTGCCCACGGAAACAAATAAGCCGCATTGGCGCAGCAGTTCTTCGACCTTGTCCATACAGAGCAGATTTTCGCCGAAGAAGACGATATTCGGTTTCATCATGCCCATGATGCCGCAATGCGGGCAAACGGTTTCGGTATCAACGTCGCCCCAGGTTTCCAGAATGTGTCCGCAGTTCAGGCAGACGGCCTGGTTAACCTGCCCGTGAATATGAAATACGTTTTGATTGCCGGCTTTTTCGTGCAGCGTGTCGACATTTTGCGTTACGACGCTGACGGTTCCCGGGTATTGCCGTTGCAATTTGGTGATGGCCAGGTGAGCGGCATTGGGCTTGGCTTTGGCGATTTCGGTTTTGAGGTTGTTGTAAAAATCGTGAACCAATGCCGGATTGCGTTCAAATCCTTCTATGGAAGCAACGTCCTCAACGCGGTGGTTATTCCACAGGCCGCCGGCGCTGCGAAAGGTCGAAAGTCCGGACTCGGCGGAGATTCCGGCTCCGGTTAAAATAAGAATATTTTTGTATTTTGCAGGCATTTTGCTTCTCTTTACTTTTGATTAATAAATCCACCCTTATAGTATAAGGATATATAGTTTTTTGGAGAGAGAAGCAAGGAAAAAACAGTGACTATCAGGTTGATTCAGTCCGGCTTGCGTTATCGGCCGGAAGTTTTGGAAATGCTTTCGCAGATGCCGGAAGACGAAGCCAGTTTTCTGCGTGGTTACGGCAAAATCACCCGGGTTAACATCGTCGGGTTTTTGCAACGGCTGTACAATGCCTCTTTGGGATTGTATTTGGAGGAAGGGAGCGTTCCTTCCACGACCTATTGGGCTTATGACGGGAGAAAACTGGTTGGAATCGGCCGGCTGCGCCATGAATTGAACGAAGCTTTGGAAAAACGGGGCGGGCATTGCGGCTATTATGTTCGTCCGGAATACCGGGGCAAGGGATATGCTACCGAGATTATGGCGGCATTGAAAGAAGAAGCCCGGCGCCGCGGCATGAAGAAAATTCTGCTGACGGCAAATTATGACAATTTTGCTTCGATTGAAGTAATTATGCATAACGGCGGCGTGGAAGACGAACCCAACGGAGAAGTTTTGCGTTTTTGGATTGATTTGAACGAAACAGAGGAAGTTAAGAACGATGTTTTGGAATAAGTGGTTTGAGCCCCGGGCTTTTAACAGCGGCTATTTGCCTGAAGTTGACGGGCATCGGGTGTTTTTTCAGGAGTTTGGCAATCCGGAAGGGCGGCCGGTGCTGGTTTTTCACGGCGGGCCGGGAGGAAGTTTTAAGGCGCGGCATGCACAGGATTTTGATTTAAAAAAATACCGAATTATCGGTTTTGACCAGCGCGGCAGCGGAAAGTCTTTGCCGAGCGGGCAGTGGAACAAGAACACTTCGGCAGACATCATCAAAGATACGGAACGTTTGCTGAAAGAACTGAAGATTTTTGATTCTCTGATCGTTAAGGGTGCTTCCTGGGGAGCCGCTTTGGCTTTGAAGTTTGCCGAGACTTATCCGAAACAGGTTCGGGCTTTGATTCTCAACAGCGTATTTTTGGCAGATGAAGATGCGGCCAGATGGGAGGAAGAAGATGCCGCTTATTTTTATCCGGATATTCTGGACAAGATTAAGGAGAGGGTTTCGGAATGGGAGAACATTCCGACCTATTATGCCCAAATGGTTTGTTCGGGAGAACGGGAAAAGCAACAATACGCAATAAGCCGTTACGGAATGTACGAAAGGCTGCGCAGTTCTCTTGATCCGCAGTTTGAACTTCAGGAAGTCAATGAGGATACGTTGGCGCAGGCGCGTATTTTTATGACCTATGCGGCCAAGAAGTTTTATTTCAAAGAAAACGAGATTATGAAAAACATTAAAAAGATTTCAAAAATTCCGACGCTTATCGTGCATAACCGGTTGGATTTCGTATGTCCGCTCAAAGGGGCGTACCGGCTGCATAAGGCCATGCCCCATTCCCGGCTGGTGATTGTTCCGGACAGCGGGCATGCGGGAAAACTGCTGTTTAAGACCTTGCGGCGGGAAACGGCCGAGTTTTTGAAGAAAAACGATTTTTAAGGAACGCCGATGAGTTTGTTGGACAAGAATCTGGCCGGTGACATTTTGGACGAAGCCCTGTCTACGGGCGGCGATTTTGCCGAAGTGTTTGTGGAAAAGACGCAAGGGGAGGACATCTTTCTGTCGGAACGGCAGGTTAAAAAAATTTCTTCCGGTATGCATTACGGCGTCGGCATCAGGGTTTTTCTGGGGACGTTTCAGACTTATGCCCATACGAACATTCTAACCCGCGACAACTTGCTGGCAGCGGCTCGGAATGCGGCGCGGGGGATTAAAGGCCAGGCAGCGGCAAAGGCTGCCGATTTGGCGCCTGTGGCGATTGCCGATCAGAATCCGGTTTTGATTTATCCGCGGGATGTGGACAAACGCGATAAAATCGTTTTGCTGCAAGAAGTTTCGGAACTGGTTTATGCCCAGAGCCCGTTGATTGAGCAGGTGGCGGCAAATATAAAGGCGGAAGACCGTGAAATACTGATTGCCAATTCGGATGGCGTATGGGCCGAAGACCGGCAGGTTCGTTCCCGTTTTAATCTTTCGGCCATGGCATTGCGGGACGGGATAAAAGAACAGTCCCGCCGGGGATTTGCCAAAATGTGCGGTTATGAATTGTTTGATTCTTTTCCCGGCGGTCGGGAAGCTTTTGCTGCCGATGTGGCCGAAAGGGCGGTTGTCCGGACTTATGCCGCCAATGCCCCTAGCGGAAAAATGCCGGTTATTATCGCCAACGGTTTTGGCGGCACAATTTTTCATGAGGCTTGCGGACATAGTTTGGAAGCGATTGCCATTTCACGCGGGACATCGGAGTTTTGCGGAAAAATCGGACAGACGGTTGCCAGCGAACTGGTAACGGCTTTTGACGATGCTGGACATCCGGGGTTATGGGGCTCGATAAACATTGATGACGAAGGAATGCCGGCGGGCCGCCGTTTGCTGATTGAGAACGGGGTACTCAAAGGGTATCTGATTGATAAATTTTATGGCAGAAAACTCGGGCTGGAGAGTAACGGTGCCGGCCGCCGTCAGGATTATACCTATATGCCGGCGCCGCGAATGAGCAATACATATATTGCCGCCGGAAAGTCAGAGCCGGAAGAAATTATTGCCGCGACGGCGTACGGCCTTTATGCCAAAGAACTGAGCGGCGGTTCGGTCAATACGACGACCGGCGAGTTTAATTTTGCGGTTGACGAGGCCTATCTGGTCAGGGACGGCAAAATTGCCGAGCAGGTCAAAGGGGCCCGTTTGATTGGCAAAGGGATAGAGGTTTTGAAAAAAATTGACATGGTGGGCAGAGATTTGGCGTTCAAAGAAGGGACATGCGGCGCGAGTTCCGGACATGTTCCGGTAACGGTCGGCCAACCGACAATCAGGGTTTCTGAAATTACGGTCGGAGGGCAAAAATAATGGAAGCGGTTGCATTTATTGACGTCTTGTATGCGGAAGCCGAGAAGGCCGGTTTGAAAGAATTTCAGATTTATTATGATTACCGGGCCGGCCGCAGTTTATCCGTATTTGAGGGAAAACCGGAGAAGTCGGATAATAATGAAACGCAGCAGATTGTTTTTGACGTCCGGTTGAACGGAAAAATCGGAAAATTTGTTTTTGAAGCGCTGCCGGAGGCTGCCGATGCGGCGGAAATTGTCAGAAACGCGGTTGAGAACGCAACATTGATCAGCGATAAAGACGATAATTTCTTTTATGACGGCAGCGGTTCATATCGAACTGATTTGAAACCGTATCAGCCGCTGCAAGACAGGCTTGAGCTTTTGGACAAGGAAGATTTTCTGAGGCGTTTGGAGGCGGCGGCGTTGGCGGAAAGTCCGCTGGTCAACAAGGTGATTGTCTGCGGTTATGAGGAAAAGAAATTCCGGATTATGCTCCGCAACTCTCTGGGGCTGGATGTTTCGCGCGAAGGAAGCGGGGCGAGTGCCGCCTTGTATCTGTCGGTGAAAGACGGAGATGAGGTTAAGGATGCTTTGGAGACGGTTAATTTTTCCCGTGAAGAGGATTTTAACCCGAAAAATTTGGCGGCATTGACAGTAAAAAAAGCGTTGGACAAACTGCATGCCGTAGATTTTCTTTCGGGAAAGACTCCGGTTATTATCAACAACAAATCTTTTCGGATGCTGCTTTCGGGAGTGGCAACGGCGGCTTCGGCGCAGGCAGTGATTGAAAAGATGTCAAAGTTTGACGGGAAAATCGGCGAAAAAGTAGCCGCTGCGGACGTAACGGTTATAGAAGATCCGTTTTTGGATGGCGGTATCAGGACAAAGGCATTTGACGGCGAAGGATATCCGACGCAATATAAGGAGATTATAAAAGACGGCGTGCTGCAGACATATCTGCATAATCTGAAAACGGCCCACCGCTTTGGCGTCACTTCGACCGGAAACGGAAAAAACACGGTTACCAACCTGTATTTGAAACCCGGGAAAACTTCATTTGAAGAATTGCTTTCTGAACTTAATGAAGGTATACTCATTACCGAGTTGAGCGGACTGCATGTCGGGCTTGATTTTGTTTCCGGCGATTTTTCGGTTGTCGGCGGCGGTTTTGAAATAAAAGACGGCCGGATAGGAAAACCGTTGTCACAGTTTACGGTAGCCGGAAATTTTTATGAGGTGCTTAAGGACATTCGCAAGGTAGGGAATGATTTGGATTTTGCCCAAACGCACATCGGTTCGCCTTCGGTATGGGTAGAAAATCTTACGTTGTCGAACAAGTAACAGCAGAGGAGATTGAGAATGAAAAAGTATTTGTGGATCAGCGTGGCGGCGGTTGCGATTGCAGCGGCGGGAGGTGCCGGATATTATCATTATTATTATGACAATACCGGGATTGCCAATGTTTTTGAGGCGGCCGAGAAATCAACTCCCTGCAAGGTCGGAAAATATCTCAGGATTCACAGTCCGGATTTGAAAAAAACAGATGTAAACGGTTATACGCTGCTTATGTATGCTGCGGCTAACCGGGATGCCGGTATGGTAAAAACGTTTCTTGAGGCCGGTGCAAAGCCCGATGCCGAAGCAAAAGACGGCATGACGCCGCTGCTGATGGCCATATTGAAACAAAATGCGGAAGCCGCGAGAATGCTGCTTGATGCCGGAGCCGACGTTAATCATATAAATGCCAACGGCTGGTCGCCGCTGGCTTTTGCCGTTTCTAACAGCAGCGGTCCGGAAATGGTTCAGTTGCTGCTTGACCGCAAGGCAGATGTGAGATTTCGGGTGGGCGGACAGATGGGCCTGATTAACCTGGCATTACAGACGAAAAGGCCGGCAGATGTTATTGCCGAATTGGTTGATGCGGGAGCAAACGTATTTGAGTTTGACAAGGATGGAAACGGTTTGATTGCCAAGGCGGTAATGCTTGAAAGCGAGCCGGAAACGATTAAGATTTTGGCTAAGAACGGCGCTGATGTCAATCAGTCCAATTTGCAGGGAATGACACCGCTGGAGCTGGCTTTGTATAATTCGCGCGGGGCGACAACGGTTCAGGCTTTGATCGAGGCCGGGGCACGGCTGACAGACAATCCCAAGGAAATCCTCAAATATGCGGTTGTAAACAACAAAGATCCCAAAGTTCTGGATGTTTTGGCCCAGGCTAAAATGCCGATGCGGCTTGCCGACGACGATTTTTCTCTGATTGCGGAAACGGTTCAAATTCCGCATCAGGAAAAAATGCTGGCCACGGTTTTGAAATATGACAATATTGTCAACCAAAAAGATTCCAAGGGCCGGACGCCGGTATTTGCGGCGATGATTGCGGATCAGAGCCGGGAGGTTTTGGATTTGCTGGCTCAGAAAGGCGCAAATTTTAAAGTTGCCGACAACAAAGGCATTACGCTCCTTATGCAGGCGGTTGACAATAACGCCGGGCGGGCAGTCATTGAATATCTGTTGGATAAGCAGGTTGATCTTTTTGCCAAAGACAAGGCGGGAAATACGGTTTTGGATTATGCCGCCGCAAACCGGTATGATACGGAAGTGACGTTGTTGCTGTTGGAACGTTTTGCGCTGGATGGAAAACATCAGGAAGACATCAACCATGCGGCGATTGTCGCTGCCGGGAATCCGGATGCTTCGTTGTTGGCGGGTTTTGCCGAAAAAGGGGCGAAAATCGATTTTGCCAAGCAGGAGTTGTCATTGCTGTTTCAGGCTGTCGGGGAAAGGGGAATGTTGGAAAACGTCCGCCAGATGTTGAAAATGGGAGCTGACGTCAATGTTACGACCCAGGGAAAGGTTACTCCGCTGCATGTGGCTGCTGCTGCGAACCCTGATCCGGAAATGACAAGGCTTTTGATACAGGCCGGTGCCCAAGTGAATGTACAGGACGATTCCGGTTTTACGCCGCTGATGCTGACAGCGCTTTACAATCCGCGCGGCAGCGAAGTTGCAAAAGTGCTTTTGGAAGCGAAGGCCGATCCGAAGATTAAAGATGTTACCGGAAAAACGTATTTTGATATGCTGCGTGAGCGGCAGGCCCGGGAAAGCGAGATGCAGACGGAAGTTCCGGAGAATATTTCGGAAGTGACGCCGGTGCCGGGTGCCGATTCCGGCTCTAAGGAAAAATAAAGCTGCAAGTCCCGGGAAGTTCCCGGGATTTTGCCGACAGGGGAGAAAATGGCCAGGGTTTATATTTTGCAGGGATTTCTCGGAGCGGGAAAAACGACTTTTGCGCGGAAGCTGGCGGCAGAAACCGGCGCTGAGGTTCTTTGTCCCGATGCTTATTGCTTGTCGTGTTTCAGTCCGGAAGAATATGAAAAAGACTGGGAGAAGTGTTTTTCTCGGGCGGTTTCGTTATTGTGGAAGCAGGCGGAAGCTGCTGTTCAAAGCGGCAAGGACGTGATTTTGGACATGGGGTTCTGGGATCGTAAATCGCGCGATGAGGCTCGCCGGAAAATTGCCGAGATGGGAGCGGAAGCCATATTATATTATCTGTATGCACCGGACGAAATTTTGAAGAAACGGATATCAGAACGCAAAGGGGCTGTTGCCGAAAACAATCGGCGGCATTTTGACGATTTGCGCCGAAAATTTGAAGAGCCGCAGGTTGACGAAGTTTTTGTCAGAATAGAGAACTATTAGGCGGGCAGGGCCAGATGTAAAATCGGATGCGGTTTGCCACAGTCGTCGGTTGCGTCGCGTTTGACAAGGCGGAAACCAAATTTGCGGTAAACGGCGAGAGCTTCCGGATTTTCTTCATTAACGTCAATAAAACGGCAGCCGTGTTCTTTTATGGCAAAAGAAAGCAGTGCGCTTCCCAATCCTTGGCGAAAGCTGTCGGGATGGACGAAGAGCATTTCGATTTTGGCGTCTTGCAGACCGATGAAAGCGGACAGTTTTTGATTGCGTCTGATGCCGAAAAGGTTGGATTGGGGCAGGCCGTATTTTTGGACCAAAGGGCGGTAAAATCTGATTTCTTCCGGCCGCAGAAAATGATGGGTGGCACGCACCGAACTTTCCCATAAATCCATAATTTCAAGATAATTGCTGCGGTTTAAGCTCAAAATGACCGGTAGTGTCGGCATTTATGCAGCCTTGGCATTGGTGAGGTAGCGTTTGGCAGTATTAAGAATTTTGAGATAATAGTCAGCGCTGTGCGGTGTGAAATCACAAATGCCGAAAGAACCGGTTTGAAGGCTGAATTGTCCGTTATCGCCGAGAATAAGCCCGGAAGCGTATACTTTGCTGACTTTGCGGTTAAACAGGTTAATCAGGTCGTCAATGCAGACTTCATACAGGCCGGAAACTTCTTCGGGATTTAGTTTCAGTTCGGACAGTTTCTTATCGGTTTCGAGCAGATATGTTGCCGTAAATTCGCGGTTTATATATCCCGGGCGGTCAGAAACCTTTTTGGCGGTAAAGAGCTTGGTAAGCTTGTCAAAATTAACCTGAAGCCCCAATTCTTCTTCAATTTCGCGGATTCCGTCCTTGGGGCGTTCTCCGGACAGAAGGTGTCCGGCCGAAGAAATGTCGAGCTTGTTGGGATGGGTTTCGACATGAATGCCGCGCCTTTGCAGCCAGATTTTATCGGGGCGGCTGACAATCCAGCAATGAAAAGTCTGATGCCACAGTCCTTCGCGATGCGCTTGAGAACGCGGTGCGGTTCCGAGGAGGTTCATTTGTTCGTCGTAGATATCAATCAGCTCTTCTCTGTGCATCTGTTTTCTCCTTTGGTGTGCCGGCGATAAAAAGCGTTCCCCGGACTTCGGTTCCGTTTTCGTGCCGCAAGGGCAGAGAATAACGCTGTATTGAAGTATAGCCTAAGGAGCTTAACAGTTTATTAACATAGCGCACCGAATGCCGATAGCGTCCGGAAGGCGCAATCTGCCAGTTTTTCTCGGAATCTCCGTCTTCTACGGAAAAGCAGACCGGGGTCGGAAAGCATTTTTCCAATATCGGCCTGAGGTCGGAGAAATAGCAAAACACGTCGGCGGCGGTTATCTGGTCAAAAGACGGATGCGGCGCAGACAGATAGGATATAATGTCGGTTTTGATGAGTTGTTCATAGATGTTTTTAGTTTTGGCCCGTTTGAGCATTTCGGCGGAAAGGTCAATGCCGGTTATCCGGTTTTCCGAAGTTTTCAGGCATTCACCCAGCAGGCCGGTTCCACAGCCGAGGTCGAGGATTTTGCCTTGGACATTTCCGAGACGGCGGCCGATTTCCTGTGGCAGGGCATATTGGATTTGCCTGAGGGTGGCATCATAACTGCCGGCAAAATGGTCGAAAAGCTTTTGGGCATATGCACAATCGTTTTCGGCGGCTTTCCCGCCAAGAGCGGCGACGGTATGCGCGGCAAAAACGTTTTCGGGAGCCTGTCGGAGCCAATTTTCGGCAATTTTGAGAGCGGTTTGCGGCTCTTGTCGGTGGTATAAAGTCAGCGTTTCAGCCAGATTGACGGAAATTTCTTCCAATTCGGGATTGAGGGCATAGGCATTAAAAAACAGGCCTAACGCCTCTTCGTATTCGCGGATATCCCGGAGAATAAGTCCAAGATTGTTGCTGGCTTCGGCACTCTTGGGGTTGAGAATTACCGCTTGCCGGTATTCTTCAAGCGCTTCGCTCAACCGTTGCTGCCGATATAGCAAAGTGCCATGGTTCAGGCGGGCGTCAAAGTTTTTGGCGTCAAGCTCAATGGCTCTGCGGTAGTGCACTTCCGCCAATTCATACTGTTGATTTCCGGTTTCAATGTTGGCAAGGTTAATCAGGGCGAAAATGTCGTTCGGGGAGATTTGCAAGGCAGAAGTAAAGCAGTTTTCGGCTTCCGTGATTTGTCCTTCGGCCAGGCAGACTTGCCCGAGCAGAGTCAGCGGTTCGCTGCTGTCGGGCAGGGACCGTACGGCTTTGCGGGCATGAAGCTGTGCCGAAGGATAATCGTTCCGGGCAAGAAAAATGCGGGCGAGTTCAAAGTCGATCAATGGTTCTTCGGGGAACTGTTTTTGCAACGTTTGCAGTTGAGAAAGGGCGGTTTGCGGGGCAAGCAAAATTTTGCGCAGTTGTGCTTCCGCATAACCGGGATCGATTTTTAGGGCCCGGTCATAGGCTTTTTCGGCTTCTGCGGTTTGATGCAGCTCCTGCCTGATGTTGCCGATTTGCAGCCAGGCTTCTTTGAGGCTGCTGTCGAGTTCTGCGGCACGCGAAAAAGCCTCAAGGGCTTCGTAGGGTTTATTCCAGCAGTTGAGAGAAATGCCGAGGTTGAAATGGAACGGGGCCCGGCTGCCGTCGGCTTTTATGGCGCGGTAGAACAGCCCGGCGGCTTCCTGATGGATGCCTTTGATTTGGGCAATCAGCCCGAGAAGGTTCAGAACCTCGGGATTTTCGGGAACAGTTTCCAAAATTTGGCGGTACAGCATTTCAGCTTTGTCAAATTCGCCGTTTTGATGAAAATCGACGGCGCGGCGAAACAACAAATCGTAGGACATCGGTCTATTTTCTCCTTTGGAAGTTATATTAACCTTTTGCCGGCCGATTTCCAGCTTTTTTTGAAAATTTTACTTGAAATCTGAAAAAATGTGGTGTAATTTGAAGCCACTTCCGGGAATGCGGATATGGAGATATCCCGTTCAGCCGCATTGAAGGGTTGAAACTACCGGGACAATAACGTTAAGTGTAACAAAATTAGGATATATCATGAAGAGTATTGAAAACGCTAAGAAAAAAGCCGAGCGCCGTTATGGCAAAGCTTTGTGGGGACATCCGAACAGCTCTTTTGCAAAAAGAGAATATGCTCCCGGTCAGCACGGTCAGCGCAGAAAAAAGCAGACTGACTATGGCGAACAGTTGTATGCCAAGCAGAGCCTGAAAAGCAGCTACGGCAACATCGGCGAAAAACAGTTTCATAAATATTATGTAGAAGCCATCAGAAGAAAAGGCGATACCGCTGAAAACCTGATTGGTTTGCTCGAATCCCGTCTGGACAACCTGGTTTACAGATCAAAGTTTGTTCCGACCGTTTTTGCTGCCCGTCAGTTTGTTAACCACGGTCATGTTTTGGTTAACGGCAAAAAGGTTAACATTCCTTCTTATCTGTTGAAAGCCGGCGATGTTATTGAAGTCCGCGAAAAGTCGAAACAGCTGCCGATGGTTATTGCCGCAGTTGAATCCACCAGCCGCGATTTGCCGGGATATTTGGAAGTCGACAGCAAAAAGCTGACTGCCAAGTACACCTTTGTTCCGAAATTTGACGATGTTCCGTATGCATCTCAGATGGAACCGAATCTGGTTATCGAATTTTACTCCAGATAATCAATCCGATTTTATTGCCGAAAACCTCGAAACTTATGCAAGCTTCGAGGTTTTTGCTTTAAATATATCAAAACTTATGCTTATATTATTGACGATAGAGAAACCTGTAGGGATAAAGCAATGGAAGATATTATAATTGAAGAAAGGCCCGTTCCTTCCGTATCCAAAAAAGAGCCTGTCAAAGTTGTGGAAAAAAAAGTGAAAATCAAGGTGAAAAAACAAGGTCCGGGAGTTTTGAGCTATTTGGCCGATTGGTTTAATAAGTCTTTGATTGTTTTTCTGCTGGCGGCGCTGGATTTTATTTTGTTTTGCGGCGCCGGAAACCTGAATATTTTTCGCGGCGCGCCATGGGAATTCATTCTGGAAGCGCAGTATATTCTTGTTGGTTTGTTTATTTTGTCCTGGCTGCTGATGTTTGCGGCTTCTCTGGCCCGTTTTATTCAAAATCTGCTTGCGGCCGGTTGTGTGTTCTTGTTTGTCGTTATAATAATGAATCAATTTGCCCTGTTTGACAAGGCATCGTTTTTGCAGGCAGGCGCGGCCGAATGGCTGGGCAATTCAGCGGCCGGTTTCCTGTCCGCGGCTTCGCAATGGTTTGTTGCCGGCGTTGCTGCGGTTGCGGCTTGGCTGTTTTTTACTTTTGCCGGAAACCGGAAGCAATTCTATGCGGTTGTTTTGTTGTCCGTTGTGTTTTTGACGATGACGGTTAAACTGTATAACCGTCGCAACAGTATGGAAGCTTTTCATCAGCTGTATGCCGACAAGGTGATTACGGCTAATAAGAAAGGCAATAATTTTGTGTTTATTGCGGTGCCGAATTTGCCGTCATACCGTTATCTGGAAAAAATCAGTCCAAAGTATACTGCGGCCAGAAGCACTCTGAATGCGATGCTGGGCTTATATACCCGCAATGGGTTTATTTTATTTCCCAACGCTTATACGACCGGAAAGAATGAGGCTGAAAATTTGGCGCAAAGCCTGAATATGTCAAACGAGGACGGTTTATTGGGGCAGCATGCCGTTTATGAGAACGCTTGGGATTTTGGCGATATTGCCACTCTTCGGCCGGAATTGAAAAGAAATAAGGTTTTTGAGACTTTTGAAAAAAACGGTTATGTTCGCAAGGTTTTTGAAGACCGCAACATGGAGTTGTGTTTTATCGGCGGCAAACCGTCGGCAAACAGTTGTTTGCGCCGAGGAATGGTTCCCTTTGCGGTTGATGCCGAAAAGTTTACTCTGCGGCAGAGGGTGATGCTGTTGCTAGGGCAATGGCTGGGAAGCATGGATATTTTTTCGCTTAACCGTCCGTTATACAATGTTTTGAAGTCTTTTAACGTTGCCGATGTTCCGCTTGTCGGGATTGATTATGCCAAAGTTAACGCTTTAGGAAGTGTCGGCACTTTGGATGTCGTTGCTGACGATATTGCGTCCGGCCGCGGCAACCGCGCTTATTTTGTGTGGATGAATCTGCCGGAACAGGGGTATGTGTATGATGAATTTTGCCAGCTCAAACCGGTTGACAAGTGGATATTGGAAGACGGGGTTTCAGTTTCCGAGGATAAAAAGGTGAACGCATATTTTGAGCAGACTTCATGTCTGTTTGGCAAATTGGCGGATTTTATGCGCAAGCTTAAGGAAGCTGATGCCGATAAGAATACCGTCGTGGTTTTGCAGGGAGTGAGCGGTTTGGAGATTGCCGGTTTGAAGCCAGCCGACAAATTTGAAGCCGAGAGAATGGTGTCTATGGCCATTCGGGATCCCAAACATAACAAGTTTACCTTGAATAGGCGGTTTTGCAGTACGCCGAAAATTGTTCGTCAATATTTGTTCAAAAAAGATTTGTGTGTAGAGCAAGAAGGCTTGAATATTGATGAAAATCTGAAGAAAGAAGTGTTAAAAAATATTGAAAAACATAATGTTTTTGATAAAACTTCAATCGATACATTAACTGAAGCCGGAGAATGGTTCCGAAGCTGGTTGCGGGCGAATTATCAGGATATGGTTATTCCGATTGAGATGCCGGTGCTGGCGGATAAGGAAGTAGAGGCCAGCAAGCTTCAGGATCCGCAACAGGCTAAAGAAAAAAATGTGCCGCAGGACCTGAAGACGATAGGGGAGGTTTCTCGAGAAGAGGCGGCCAAGCAGATTAAGGAGATAAAACTGCATACCGGAAATGTTGTTGCGGAGAAAGCGGTTGATGCAGAAGAAAAAGCAGAATCCGGAAAACCGGAAGCCGATCCGTCCGATGCCGTAAGCGGGGAAGGCACCGCCAACGTAGCGGAAAGCGAAGAAATAGCCGCGGAAACAGGAGAGGCCGCCAAGGAGCCGGAAGTTGTTGCCGGCGAGGCGGAAAAGGACTTGGAAGAGGAAAATGCCGCGGTTTCTGTTCAGGAAGAAAAGCGGGAAGAAAAGGTGGTTATTATTCCTCAGGGCGATGATAAGGCAGACAAGATTATCATTAAAATCGGCGAAGATGACGACGCTTCCGATGCCGGCGAAGGCAAAGGGCCGACAATGTTGGTTCCTGAGCCGGAAACGGAAAAATCTCCCGTGTCCAAAGATGAAGCGCAACAGCAGCCGGAATTGAATGAGGACAAGCTGTTTGAACAAAACGATTCAGCGCTTCCTGACATTCCGGAGCCGAAATCTCAGGATATTGAAGGGAAATAAATTTGAACGCAAGCTGGGCCGAAAAACACATTTCTCCGTTGAATCTCCGGCGGATTGCGGTTTTTGTCCGGAATCGCCGGGCGGTAATTTCTCTGGCCATTTTTTTATTTTTGTTTGTTTTGACGTTATTTGCCGAAGTTTTGGCGAATGATAAGCCGTTGCTTTTGAGTTATAAGGGCGAGTTGTATTTTCCGCTGTTCAGAACATACAGCGATGCCGAGTTCGGCGGGGATTTTCCGACACCGGCCGATTATAAAGACAAAATGATTCTTGAGAATATCAAGAAGGACGGCTGGGCAGTTTGGCCGCCGATCAGATTTTCTTTCAACACGGTGGATTATGATTTGGAGGTGCCGACGCCGTCAGCTCCGTCGTGGCGCCATTGGTTGGGAACCGATGATGAAGGGCGGGATATTTTGGTTCGCATTTTATATGGGTTGCGGTTGTCTGTCGTATTTGCTTTTCTGCTGACGGCAGTTTCTTCGGTTATCGGAATTTTTGCCGGGGCTGTGCAAGGGTATTTCGGCGGAAAGCTGGATATATTTATGCAGCGCTTTTTGGAAATTTGGGAATCTTTGCCGCAGCTGTTTGTTTTGATTATTGTTGCAAGTATATTTACGCCCACGTTCTGGACGTTGCTGGTGATTTTGATCCTGTTTTCATGGGTGAATCTGACCGGCGTTGTGCGGGCGGAGTTTTTGCGGGCGCGCAATTTGGAGTTTGTTTTGGCGGCAAAGGCTTTGGGGGTCGGCAACGGGCGGATTATGTTCCGGCATATTCTTCCTAATGCGGTTATTGCCACGATTACTTTTGTTCCTTTCATTTTGTCCGAGGCGATAGTTGCATTGACTGCGCTTGACTTTTTAGGCTTTGGTTTGCCGTATGATTATCCTTCGCTGGGAGATTTGGTGCGCCAGGGAAAAGATAATCTGCAGGCGCCTTGGATCGGCATCAGTATTTTTGTTGTATTGGCGGTGCTTCTGACCTTGTTGATTTTTATCGGGGAAGGGGTGCGGGATGCTTTTGATGCGAGGAAGAATAAATAATGGCTCTTCTTGAGGTTAAAAATCTGTCGGTTTTTTTTAGAAACAGCAATGGTTTGGCGATGCAGGCCGTTAAAGACGTTTCTTTTAAGGTTGAGCGCGGCGAGGTATTGGGAATTGTCGGGGAATCCGGTTCGGGAAAGTCGGTTACTGCATTGTCTTTGCTGGGTTTGTTACCGTATCCGAAAGCTTTTCACAGTTCAAATTCTTCGGTTTTGTTACAGGGAAGGGAGCTGATTGGAGACAAAAAAATACAGCAAATTCGCGGAAATAAAATTGCTTTTATTTTCCAAGAGCCGATGTCTTCTTTGAATCCTTTGCACCGCATTGAAAAACAAATCAGCGAAGCTTTGATTTTGCATCGCGGGTTTAGTGCCAAAGAGGCCAAAAGAGAGGTTTTGCGCCTGTTGAAAATGACCGGCATCAAGAATGCGCGCCGGCGGATGAAAGCTTTTCCTTTTGAATTGTCAGGGGGACAGCGGCAGAGGGTGATGATTGCCATGGCAATGGCTAATAATCCGGAGATTTTGGTGGCTGATGAGCCAACGACGGCGCTGGATGTGACCGTTCAGAAACAAATTGTTGATTTGTTGCTGAAATTACGTGAAAAAACAGGAATGTCAATTATTTTTATCAGCCATGATTTGCGTTTGGTTCGGAAAATGGCAAACCGAGTTTTGGTTATGAAAAACGGGCAGGTCGTTGAGCAGGGATTGGTTGGGGATGTTTTTGACAATTCGCAGAATGATTATACAAAAACATTAATATCATCATTTTGTTCGCTGAAAAACAATAATAATTCTTCTAAAGATATTGTTATGACGGCTAAAGACGTTAGTGTAGAGTTTGTGCTGAAGAAGAATTTTTGGGGTAATGTTACTGAAAAGCTGACGGCCGTTAACCATGTGTCTTTAGAGTTGTATCGTAATGAGACGCTGGGGATTGTCGGGGAGTCGGGGTCCGGAAAAACGACGCTGGGGTTGGCTATTGCCAATCTGATTAAGCATGACGGTTTTGTCAGTTTTGAAAATATCGATGAAAAACAGAATATTATTCAATCAAGTAAAAGTTTTAGAAAGATGGTGCAGATTGTTTTTCAGGATCCGTATAATTCGCTTAATCCGAGAATGTCGGTTGCGGATATTGTCGGAGAAGGCTTGGAAGTTCATTTTCCGGAGCTTGATAAGGAAGATAAGCATTGTTGGATTGTGAAAGTTTTGAAAGAAGTCGGTCTGAGTGAGGAAGCGCTGACAAAATATCCTCATGAATTTTCCGGCGGACAACGGCAGAGAATAGCGATTGCACGGGCATTGGTTCTTAAGCCTAAAATTTTAATTTTGGACGAGCCAACTTCGGCGCTGGATGTGACAATCCAAAAACAGGTGTTGACCTTGTTAAATAGAATTCAGGAACAAAGAGGAATTTCATATATCTTTATTTCACACGATATGGCGGCAATACGGGCAATGTCGGACCGCATCGGCGTAATGAAGGATGGTTGTTTGATTGAGGTTGGACCAAGTGACGAGGTTTTAAGGTATCCGCGGAACAAATATACTCAGGAATTGATTTCAGCGGCTTTATGAATTAATTTACCGCGATTGGCGTGAACAGATTGATTTTGAGTTTTAGTTTTCATCAATTTGCGATGTTAAAACGTTGTATTCAAATTGCTGTCAGAGCAATAGTTATCTTGATATTTATATTTCATGATATTCATAATATAAATTATGCGACAAATTGATGTGGAAAAATGGCCATCCCCTCGTGGTGATGTTTGTAAAAACAACAACTTATCTTGTTTGTCAAAAGTTAACAAATGTTCTGAACGTTGTGCATGATGATAAGTTAATTAAAAGATTGGGATGTAAAATGACAAAGCTTATTGGAGTTTACTAGTTTACTTATAGAATGCTCCGAGATTACTGGGGCTAAACATTAAGATGTTTGAACAACACTACTCTATGCTAACAAGTTGGTCAAATCATATCTTTTGTCGTTGATTATAAACGTCTGGTTTGTTGTAATAGATTATAATTTACAGCTTTGAGGTTAAGGGTTATTTTGAATGCGGTGATTTTAAGGAGATAAATCAAACCTTATAAGGCAGCCAAAAGTCCGTACCTTATTCGGCTGGATTACCCTTCTCTATCCACGTTGATTGTTTGTCCCATGATAATTGTTTTATCAAGACTGAAATCCTGATTGAGTATGGCAAAGTTTGATGAAAAATTTTGACATTAGAACCGTTTCATTTTTTTTCGTCGATGATAGATGTTTTTTCTTGTGAAATATTTGCTTGGCGCTGTTCAATAATCATTTGTTTTTTGTGGTTAACGGTTTGTTTATCCCAACAAAAAGCCCAATAGAAAACAAGTCCGCTGAGAAGAAAAAATTTAGCTGATCCCCAAGGGACATACATGTATACTATTATACTATGGTGGTGATGAAAGTATCAATAATCATCATGATATTCCAAAATTTTTGGCGTTTGATAAAGTCATATCCAATGCGGTATTCCCCAAAATAAATGCTGATTAGGAATATAATGAAACCACTATATATGACGCCTATTGTTTGGTAGTCATCTAGATGATATTTTTTCTGTCCGACGTAGTATGTAATTATCATTATAAGGATGATGCTTATAAGCATTTTTATTGTTTGTTTGCTATTGTAAATCTTATCTTCTTGTTCGGGGGTTAGTATGTTAATTTCTTCCAGCGGAATTTTGCGGAAGGCTTTTTTCATCATGACTGGCATACTGACAAATACAAATAGCAAAAAACCAATTAAGGTAAAGACAAAAGGAGCATTACTTCCCAAACAAGCGAAGAAATATACAGCTCCGAGGTTGCTTAGTGCAATCTGCCAGTTGTTTTTTTTAGGTTCCATGATCAATTTTTACTGCTTGCCGATAATCAGACGGATATAGTTTAGAATATAAACAATATAGATAAAAGCCACGGCTTTGCTCAGAATGCCGAAAGCTCCCAATCCGCCTTTGTGAATCAGCACAAAAGCGACGGCAATAATGACGGCACAGGCAATATTAATCAGCCAATAGTTTTTGTTATTGAGGAAGATAAAGGCGCAGGCAGCGGCCGAAGCGGCAATCCAGGGATTAAACGCGGCATGAAAAGCAGCATGTGCGAAATGTTTGATGCTGCCGACCGGAACTAAATAGCCGATTAGAACGATCGCCAGGGTAATTATTAAAATTGAGAAATAAGCCGTACTTTTTTTCATTTTTCTAATCCTTTCAGGTTATAGAGCGACAACCAAAATTGCGGCAACGATGGCACCGCCGATAATCCAGCCCCAGAAAGAACTGTTGGTTTGACCTGTTGGAGCATAGAAAGCATTCTGTTCATATTTGAAAAATTCGGGAATATGCGATGAACTCATAAAATCTTCATATTGTTCCCGGGGAATGGTTCCGGTACAGTAGGTCTGAGGTGCCGCTCCGGCAGCCCGGAAAGAATTGTAGGCCCGGTAATCCCAGCGTCTGATTGCCATGCAAAGCCCGGTATCGCCGTTTTCATTAACGGCGTTAATATCCATTCCGCGATAAACGGCGTCTTTCAAAATACCGATTTTTCCTTGGGAAGCGGCAACGTACATGTCATTAAACGAGGCCGGGGGCAATTTTTGCGCGTTTGCGGCGGCAGGAAGTACGCAGAGGACAGTTATGATAAAAATTTTGAGCTTTTTCAACATGGTTATTTATCCGATAATTTATTTCTTTTGCTGATTATTATACAATTTGCTTATACGAGTCAACTACCGCCCTGCCCTGTGGATTGTTTGGGCGCAAAAAAAACTCCCGGAGGATTCCGGGAGTTTCTCGAAAAAGGACGGAGAAATACCGTTTAAAAAGTATATCTGATACCTGCGGTAACTTCTTTCAGGTCTTTCAAGACCTTGGTTCCGAGATAACTGTAACGTCCCATGACACGAGCGCCCCAGTGTTCGTTGAAGTTATACTGGGCACCAAGGCCGACACGATAACCAATGCGGTCTTTGTCGATTTTGCCGCGGATATCGCCGTTATATTTGCTTTCGATATTGTAGTTGGCAATACCGATAGAGCCTAAAAGGCTGAATTTTTCATTGCATTCAGGAACTGGCATATAACCGTACAAATCCAAACCATAAGCATGGAATTTGGTTTTGTTGTTCAGGGTGTCGGTGATATTTTTCTTTCTTTCACCGGACTGCTGGAAGAAGGCTTCAAGGCCCGTATATTCGCCAATCTGAATACCTGCATTAACCGCACCGGAATTGTAGTCTTTTTTCATGTTATATTCTTTTTTGATATTTGCATTTGAAAAGACATAATCCAAACCAACATACGGTCTATATTCTTCAGCATTAGCGCCAAAAGAGAAAAGGCAAGCAACTCCTGCTAACAGTAATGTTTTTTTCATTTTTTAAACTCCATTTAAATAGGTTTAATCTTTAATCTCGTTTACATACAATCAAAGTGCGGTTGTATTGTTTAGTCCGGACAACGGCGTCCGGCCGGAGAATATTTCTGTATTTAAACTTTCTTCTTAAACGACAGGAATATACTTTTGGTCAGTTTTCGCCATTGGTTGAACTTGATTTAATACTGGAAAAAAGGATTTAAAGGGTGTTTATTATTTTTTTAGTGCTAAAATCGAAAAAAAAGGAGAAATGAGAAAATGTCTTTTGCCTGTCCGGATAAAAATTGCCATAAGTGCCTGCGTTTGCTGGAGTTTAGAAAAGAAAACGAAAGAAAATTTCCGTCTTATTATAATGGTCCGGTGCCGTCTTTTGGCGATATCAGCGCCGAAGTTTTGATTTTGGGGCTGGCTCCGGGGCTGAACGGCGCCAATCAGACCGCCCGTCCCTTTACAAACGATTATGCCGGTGATGTCCTTTATCCGATTTTGAAAAAATACGGTTTTGCACGGGGAGATTATCAGAAACGCAAAGACGACGGTTTTGAGCTGATTAATGTCAGGGTGACAAATTCGGTTCGCTGCGTGCCGCCGCAGAATAAAGTAACCGGCGATGAAGTCAAAAACTGCGGAGCTTATCTGATTGAAGAAATCCGCGACATGCCGAACTTGAAAGTCGTTCTGACTTTGGGAAGTGTGGCGCATAATGCTTTGTTGGGGGTATTGGGATACAGAAAGTCCGCTTTTAAGTTTGCTCACGGGGCACAACATCTTTTGGAACGGCATAATTTGATTATGCTGAATTCTTATCATACGTCGAGATATAACATTAATACAGGTGTTTTAACCTTTGAAATGTTTGAAGAAATTGTGAAGAAACTAAAAGAGTTATGTTAGTTTTCCGATTGATTTGATAAAAAACAGGAACGTTATGTTCCTGTTTTTTTTGGGGGGGGGCAGAAACCGGACTTAATGTCCGATACCGGTAAAGCCCATGAAGGCCATGGACAGTAATCCTGCAGTAATCAAGGCAATCGGCGCTCCTTTGACGGCATTGGGAAGTGCCGAGTTATCCAGCCTTTCGCGCAGTCCGGCAAAAAGAATAATTGCCAAAGTGAAGCCCATGGCATTGGCCAAAGCAAAGCAGACGGAGTTTATCAGGTTATAATCTTTTTGTGCCGCCAAAATGGCAACCCCTAAAACAGCACAGTTGGTCGTGATCAGAGGCAGGAATATCCCTAAGGCCTGATAAAGTCCCGGCGAAACTTTTTTTAGAATAATTTCAACCATTTGCACAAGCGAAGCGATAATTAAGATGAAGACTACCGTAATCATAAATTCCAACTGATAAGGAATGAGCAACAGGTGATAGGCCAGATAAGTAGCAATTGTGGCCAGGGTCATGACGAACATGACAGCCACCCCCATTCCCGCAGCGGTACCGATTTTTTTGGAAACGCCCAAAAACGGGCAGATGCCCAAGAACTGCGATAAAACAATATTGTTAACAAAAATGGCGGCAATAAAAATCATTAAATAACTCATTTGGCAACTCCGCGGACTTTGTTAAATATGATAATTAATCCGGCCAGGGCCAAAAAGGCTCCCGGCGGCATGATGAACAGCAAAACGGTATCCGCTCCCTCCCCGACAAAGCTCCATCCGAACAGCGAACCGCTGCCCAAAATTTCGCGGACAATCCCGAGCGATGTCAGGCCCAGAGTGAACCCCAGTCCCATGCCAACGGCGTCAAGCAAAGACTGCAACAGATTGTTTTTGGAAGCAAAGGCTTCTGCTCGTCCGAGAATAATACAGTTGACGACAATCAGCGGAATAAAAATCCCAAGTTTGGCATGCAGTCCGGGAAGATAAGCCGACATCAACAGATCCACAACGGTTACGAAAGAGGCAATAATAACAATATAGCACGGAATCCTGACCATATCGGGGATAAGGCTTTTTACGCTCGAGATGGCCAGGTTGGAAAGCATCAGCACGAATAAGGTGGCCAATCCCATGCCGAGCCCGTTGGAAGCCGAGGTTGTAACGCCCAGGGTCGGACACATTCCCAACAGCATGACGAAGGTCGGATTTTCGCGGACAATTCCGCGGGTCAGATTCTTCCAGCTTTGTTTTTCCATGTTATTTCTCCTCGTTTCCGGCCATGCTGCTAAAGCGGGTATAATTGTCATAGCCGCGTTTAATGGCGTCGATGACAGCCCGTGAACTGATGGTGGCGGAGGTAACGGCATCTATTTCGCCGCCGTCTTGGCGGACTTTAAAACTGCCGCTTCCGGGATTCATTCCCTTAAACTGTTCGGAAAATTTATTTTCGCTAACTTTTGTTCCTAGCCCGGGCGTTTCTTTTTGATCAATGATTTTGTAGCCGTTAATGGTGCCGTCCAGCAGGAAACCGACAATCAACTCAATCCGGCCGCTGAAACCGTTGTTGCTGTAAGTTTTCACGGCAATTGAGGTAATTTTTGAGCCTTGCCGTGCCGGGTAGAGTTCAATTCCGGTTTTGCCGATTTCAATCCGGTCCTGAAACGGGTTGTTGTCAAATTCGCCGGACACAACCTCTTTTACGGCTTCCAGTTTGCGGGCGTCTTTGGCTGCTTCAATGGGCTCTTTGGTGATTTTATAACTGATTCCAAGGACGGCTCCGGCCAAAGCGGCAGTAATTACCATGGCAGCTATCATGTTTCCGAGTGTGGACGGCATTTTTTTTGCGGTTGTCATTTATTTTCTCCCGGTTCCAAAGACCCGCGGCCGGACAAAGCGGTCAATCAGCGGAACAAATGCGTTCATAATCAAAATGGCAAAGGACACACCCTCGGGATAAGCGCCGAAAAGGCGGATGATGACAGTCAGCAGTCCGCAGCCGACGGCAAAAATAATCTTGCCGTTGACGCTCATCGGAGAGGTAACATAATCGGTAGCCATGAAAACCGCTCCTAAAATCAGCCCGCCCGACAAAAGATGGGTAACAGGGTCATAAACCGGAGATTCATAGAGCAGCCAGAGTGCGGACGTAAAGATAAATACGGTTGCCAGATAATAAAAGGGAATGTGCCAGCTGATGACTTTGCGCCACAGAAGATAGCAAAGCCCGAGCAGTAACGCGGCGGCGGAAACCTCTCCGAGACAACCGCCGGTATAGCCGACGAACATCTGCCAATAGTTGGGGATATCCTGAATCGATGTGCTGTACTTTGTTAAGGCGGTAGCTGAAGTTTCAGCATCTAAGTGCTTGAGAATTCCTAATGTTGTTGCTCCGGTTTGAACGTCGGTGTTAAAAAAGTCGAGGAATTTCGGCCGAGGCCAGGTTGTCATTTGCAACGGAAAGGAGACAAACAGGAAAACCCGACCGACTAAAGCCGGGTTGAAGAGGTTTTTGCCCAGCCCGCCAAAGGCCATTTTGCTAATGCCGACAGCGACAAAAGCACCAATTAATATCATCCAGACAGGAAAGCCGGCCGGCAAGTTGAAGGCCAGGAGAAGCCCGGTAACGGCGGCAGAACCGTCGCGCAGGGTACTCTGTTTGTGCAGAAGCCAGCGGCAGATTGCATATTCGCAGAGCATGCAGGCCGCAACGGACGTCAGCAAGACAACGACGGCGCTTAATCCGAAAAAGAGCAAGGAGACCAGTACCGCCGGCAACAGGGCGATGATGACGTCGCGCATAATTACGGAGGTGTCAACCGATGAGCTCATGTGAGGAGCTGTTGAAATTTTCAGCATCTTATTTTCCGCCTTTATTTTTTCTTAGTTCCAATTTTGCCAGTTTGCAGCAATCCAGCAGCGGCAACCGTCCCGGGCAGGTGTAGGCACAGGAGCCGCATTCAATGCAGTCCATGACATGCAGCTGCCGCAATTCTTCAAGGTTATTGTTTCTGACGGCTCTGGCAATTGCGTTCGGCTGTAATCCCATCGGGCAGACATCAAGGCATTTGCCGCAGCGAATACAGACGCTTTCGGGTCTTTTGTCGGAGAGAACCTCAGAGAGCAGCAGAATACCAGAGGTCAATTTGGTGATTGGGGCGTCCGGATTGACGGCGGCTGTTCCCATCATCGGGCCGCCAAAGATGATTTGTCCGAGAGCAGGCAATACTTCTCCGCACTGTTTAATCAGAAAAGAAGCCGGCGTTCCAATTCTGGTCATGAAGTTTGCTGATTTTTCAATGGCATCGCCGCTGACGGTTACGACCCGTTCAAACAGCGGCTTGTTTTTCATAACTGCTTGATAAACGGCAAAGACCGTTCCGACATTTTGAACAATGCAGCCAACATCGACCGGCAGTTTCCCCGACGGGACTTCTCGGCCGGTAATGGCGGCAATCAGTTGTTTTTCACCGCCTTGGGGATATTTGCTTTCGCAAACACGGACATTGACGCCGACATAGGTTTTAGTGAGGCGGGTCATAATTTCAATTGCTTGCGGCTTGTTCTCGTCAATGGCGATAATGGCTTTTTGAATGCCGAGCAGCTTGTTGAGGATTTTGGCGCCGATGATGATCTGTTCGCCTTTCTCCTGCATCAGCCGGTCATCGGCAGACAGAAACGGTTCACATTCGATACCGTTTAATATCAGGCAATCGACTTTTTTGCCTTCGGGAACAGTCGTTTTAATCGGGGTCGGATACCCTGCCCCACCCATGCCGACAATTCCGGCTGTTCTGATTTTGGCAACGATTTCTTCGGCGTTTTCGGGAATTTCACGGATAATTTCCGGGCTGCGATCAATGCTTTTCTCCCATTCGTCGCCTTCGACCCTGATGGTTACCATCGGTTCATAGTATCCAAACTCGCCCAGTATGTCTTCGACTTTGATTACTTCGCCGGAGACAGAAGAATGAACAGGGGCGGAAACAACGCCGTCAGCTGCTGCCAGCAGCGTTCCGACTTTGACTTTGTCTCCTTTTCCGACCAGTATTTTGGCCGGTGTGCCGATATGCTGTTTGATGGGAATATAGACGGTTTCCGGCAGTCCGGGATCGGAAATCGGAATGTTGCCGGCGATTTTGTGTTTGTCGGGGTGAATCCCCCCGATAGGAAAGGTTTTAGTCATGAGAATCCTCCCCGGTTTTAGTGCCGGTGTAAATGATTGCGCCGGTGGGGCAGCCGGCAGCCAATTCGGCGCCGTATTTTTCTGCGGAAATTCCGGCCGGAATGTAAGAAAGGTTATTTTCAATTTTTATATCCGGGCAGATTTTGGCGCATTTTTGACAGGCAATACAGGCTGCTTTGCAGTTTTTGCGGGCAATGGCGCCTTTCTGACGGTTGTTGCAGGCTACATATACGCGCCCTTTTTCTCCGCCTTTGGGGCGGATTTCATAAAGTCCGCGCGGACAAATTGCAACGCAGGTGCCGCAAGATGTACATTTGCTTTCATCAACAACCGGGATCCCGGTTAAAGGATCTATGCTGATGGCGTCAAAGGGGCAAGCCCTGACACAATCGCCGAGGCGCAGGCAGCCGTTAGGGCAGCCGCTTCTGCCGCTGGAAATTTTATCGGCAATCCGGCAAAAAGCAATTCCGGTATATTCGACTTTGTCGGGAGCATTTTGGCAGGTTCCCTGGCAACGCAGAACGGCAACGGTCGGATCTTTGTCTGCGGCCGCAAATCCGAGTTTGGCGGCAACTTTGCTCATGACGGCAGCGCCTCCGACGGGGCAGTAGAGTTTTGAAAATTCTTCGGCCGAGGCCTGGGTACAGGCAGACGCAAAGTCGTGACAACCGGCTTTGCCGCAGGCACCGCAATTTGCCTGAGGCAGTTCTTTTTCGATTTCTGCAACCAGCGGGTTTTCGGTTACCTTAAATTTTTGGGCTACGAAATATAAAACGATTGCCGCAGTAGCAGCAATACCGACCAAGGTGATTATGTTTACCAGTATGAGATTATCCATTATAAATTCCGTATTTGCTGATTTTTCCTCATTCTGTGCTATTTTTCCAAAATTTTAAAGTTAAATTTTTGGTTAAAATACTTTTGGTTTAAAAACAGGACAAGATAATACGGAACTAAAATAATAATACTGAAAATTCCGGCGGTTAATTCATTTTTGGTTAGGGTGTTGACTAACAGCAGTGTGGATAACATCAGGAACAGGGGCAGCAGATAGGCCCAAAATACAGCAAGAAATCCCGATTTTGGCGTTATTTCGATGAGGATTGACTGTCCGGGGCGGAAATTTTGCGGGCGGTCGATCGGAATGCGGAATATTTGTCCCGAACTTGTTTGCAGGCTGCAGGCGCTGCGTGCAGCACAACTGCCGCAGGCTTCCCGGCGGCAAACCCGAACCCAAAGGCATTGGGGGGCGACGCGAACTATTTCGGCCGAACGGCGTAAGTTTTCCATTTTATTTTATCCTTCGGCCGGGATGTCTGTTTTCAGCCGGCGGCAAAATTTCGTATTCGTCAAGGAGTTCCCGTGCCTTCTGGGAAGCAATCATTCGGATTTCATTATTTTCGTTACGCACAAAGAAAATAACGGCAATTTTGTTTTTGTCGGCAAAAACCAGACCTTTTTTCTCGCCCATAGCCATAAAAGCCGTAGCCAGAGCGTCAGCGCGCATACAGGTTGTATCAAAAACCGTTGCCGAGGCCAGATTGTGTTCTACCGGGTATCCGGTTTGCGGCGAAATGGTGTGAGAATAGCGTTTGTTGTCTTTATAGTAGTAATTGCGGTAGTCTCCGGAAGTGGCAACAGCCATATTACGCAGACGGATGACCGCTGCATTTTGTTCAGGGCCGTTGTCCAGCTTGGGCACGGCAATGCCAATATTCCAGCCTTTGTTCGCATCCGATTTTTCTCCGGAGGCATAAATTTCTCCGCCGATATCAATGACGAAGTTTTGATATCCTTCCTGTTTGAGCAATAAGGCGATGCGGTCAACGGCGTAACCTTTGGCGATGGCGGAAAGGTTCAGCATCAGGCTGCGGTTGTTTTTTTGCAGGGTTTTGTAATTGTCGGAAAAGCTTAATTTGTTGAAGCCGACAGTTTTCAGGGTTTCTTTGATTTGTTCGTCGGTCGGGATATCAGCATGGCGGCCGGCGCCAAAGCCCCAAAGGTCGACCAGCTGGCCGACGGTCGGATCGAAGCTACCTTCAGTCAGGCGGTACACCTCACGGGCGCTGCGCATGACGTCGGACATGTTATCCGACAAAGATATCGGCTGGCCGACGGCCGCGTCGTTAATGTTGTTGATTTCGGATCCGGGTTCAAAGACAGACATTTCGGCATTGATTTGTTCCAGTTCGTTTTTGATCTTTTGCAGGAGAAGGCGGTTTTTGTGTTCGGTTCTGATTTTGACGTTATAATAAGTTCCGAAGATCCGGCCGCTGATTTCCTGATAGGGATTATCGCGGAAGAACAAAAAATACGCGCCCAAAGCAGCTACAGCCAATATTGAAATGTATTTAAAAAGTCTCATATTATTATGTACCCCGGTTAAAGCCTTTTTTACGATAAATTAAGCAAATCCAAATATAGTAGCTCTATACTATGAAAGGTAGTTTTAATATGCAAGATAAATTAAAGCCAATTTTGAATAAGGTTAATAAAAAAATGAAAGCGGAAGATTTGAAAAAATATTATGAACTGGCCCGGGTTTCGGCGGTTCGTTTCAATAAGCAGATGACAAATTCCTTTAATTCCTTCGGGGCAAAGCTGGCCAAGGCCGGAATACCGGCAAATGCGGTTTCGATTGCCGGTTTTGTAATCGGGCTGCTGGCGATTAATTTTATTTCGCTGCAGATGTATGCGACCGGTTTGCTGTTTATTCTCATTAACCGGCTGTGCGACGGTTTGGACGGGGCGATTGCCCGCAAGACCAAAATTACGGATTACGGCGTTTTTCTTGATGCGGTTTTGGATTATGTTTTTTATGCCGGCGTTATCTTTGCTTTTGCGCTGGCCAATCCGCTGCAGAATGCCGTTGCCGCCTCTTTTTTGCTGTTTGCGTTTACTTCTTCGGCCTGCGCCATGTTGGCTTATGCGGTTATTGCGTATAAAAACAGCCAGAATCGGGAGCTTTTGAATAACTCGCCGTTTTATCTCGGCGGCGTTGCCCAAGGATCTGAAACGCTGATAGCCTTGGTTTTGATGTGTGTGCTTCCGGGGTGGTTTATGCAGTTGGCAATCGTTTTTGGCGTTTTGGGGCTGGTTAAGGCTCTGACCATTGTGGTTGCCGCTTATTATAATTTTGTAATTGCGGCCAGGAAGCCGGGAAAAACGGATAAAAATGCATAAGTTTGTCAGATTTGTTTTGATTTTGGCGATGGCTCTTGTCTTTGCAGGCGAGAGCCATGCTTGGCAGAATGGTTTTAAAACAGACAAGGTGGAAGCCGAAATCATTACGGAAAGCCCGTCTGTTAATCCGGAACAGCCGTTTGATATTTTGGTGAAATTTGAGATGAAAAACGGCTGGCATATTTTTGCCCAGGAGCCCGGAGACATTGGCCGCCCGACCGAAGTTACCTTTGAACTTCCGGAAGGGTATGCTTTGAAGGATGCACGCTGGTCGGTTCCGGAGCGTTTTGAAACGGACGGCATTGTCCAGTTCGGATATTCCGGTACTGCGTATTACAAAACGACGGTTGTTCCCCTGCCCCGTCCGGAGCGAAGAATTGAAATTCCGCTGCAGGTTTCCTGGTTGGCCTGCCGGGAGGAATGTATTCCGGAAAAGTTCAGCCTTGTTCTGTCTTTTGAGGTTACGGATTTGAATCCGGCACCGGGGAGCGTTTTTAAATCCGCGTTGGCTGCCGCCGAAAAGTCGTTTGTCAGAGCGCCGCAATCCCCGTCGTCTTCCGGTGACGTTTCTTTTCCGGTTGTTTTGCTTTTGGCTTTTGTGGGCGGATTGATTTTGAATTTTATGCCCTGTATTTTTCCGATTTTGACGCTAAAGGCCATTTCTTTGGTTCAGGGACGTCTGAATCACCGGCAGATGCGGATTGATTCGCTGCTGTATCTGGCCGGAGTGGTACTCTCTTTTATGATTATTGCCGGAATTTTGGCGTTTTTACGGGCACAGGGCGAGCATATCGGCTGGGGCTTCCAGCTGCAATCGCCGGTTTTTGTGGCGGTTATATTGGTTATATTTGTAATTGTGTTCTTTTTGTTGTTGGATTTGATTAAGGTCAGAAATCCTTTTGCTGACCGCCTGGGGCGGATTTCGATGAGTAATCGGCGAATTGGAGCTTTTGCGACCGGATTTTTTGCGGTGTTGATTGCCAGCCCCTGTACAGCGCCGTTTATGGGGATTGCCATCGGTTATACCTTGATGCAGCCGTTGTATGTGTATCTTCCGGTTTTTCTGTCGTTAAGTCTGGGATATGCGCTGCCTTTTACCTTGGTGGGATTTTTTCCGAAGGTTTTGCACAAAATGCTGCCGCGGCCGGGAAAATGGATGGATATTTTGAAAAAAGTCTTTGCTATTCCTGTCTTTTTGACCTGTCTTTGGCTGGTTTGGGTCTTGTATAATCAAACCGGGAGGCATGCAGCAGACACTGCTTCGACTGCCGAATGGCAGCCCTATAATGCCCGGAAAGTTGCCGAGCTGGTGGACAAAGGTGAACCGGTTTTTATTAATTTTACTGCCAAATGGTGTATTACATGTCTGGCTAATGAAAGGTTGGCTTTCAGTTCTAAAGAATTTTCGGATTTGATTTCCCTGAGGAAAATACATATTTTCAAAGCGGATTGGACCAATGAAAGCGAAGAAATTACTAAAGCGCTTGCCGCTTATGGACGTAACAGCATTCCGCTGTATGTTTATTATGACGGAAAATCCCGGCAGTATGTAATCTTGCCGCAGCTGTTGACTGATTCAATTTTGAAAGGGTATTTGAAATGAGCAAAAAAATCCCCGGATTTCCGGGGATTTTTTAGTCCTCGGTTTTTATTTTCCGAAAATGCCCAGGGTTTTGACCCGGTCTTTGACACCGCCGACGACATTATCAAGATTTTTTTCGGCAATGTTTTTAAGGTCACCGATTTGTACTTTGGCAACGGTTTGCGAAGCAGTTTTGAGGATTTGATTCATTACTTTGATAATGATCTGCGGAATATCGTTTCCGTTTTGTCCGCCGCCGATATTGTTCATGTTAATATCGGGCAGCAAAACCGTTACGTTTCCGCCGGCAAGACCGCCGGCAGAAGCCGCGGCGATGATTTCGCCGCTTTTGATTTGCAGCTTTTTAATGATAACTTTTTTGCCTTCGGAAGTTTTTTCCGATGTTGAGTTTTTTTCGGTTTCTGCCGTGTCTTTTCCTTTGCCGGAGGATGATTTGGCAGCAAAGCTGTTGATGTTATTCTGGATTTCTTTGAGGTTGTTTTGGGTTAGCGACAAGATTTCATAGCTGATGGACGGTTTGTCGATGACGATGCTGTCAATAATGATTGTGTCTGAAGCCAGGCTTTTGATGTTGACTTTTACGGTAATGCCGTCAAGGCTGATGAAGTGTGGCGATTTATAGCCTTTGGGGTTGGCAACGACGATTTTTTTGATTCGTCCTTCCCCGTCAGTCAGAGATATTTTGAAACCCTCCAGGCTTACGTCGGTTCCGGTAACCTGGCTGCCGTATTTGTGAACCAGATTCTTGACTATTGCTTCGTATGAATTGGCGAGATAGAAAGCGCCGCCGCCAATTATAAGAAGAATAACCAGGATAATGTATTTTTTCATGATACGTTCCTTTGTGTTAGTTAGAAGATAAAGCCTTATACTGTTTAGTTATAAATGATTTCAGTTTTTTTTCAACTTTTTCCTGCGTCTTGTTATCAGGATTGCAGGTTTTTAAGATATTCAGCATTTTGTCAAAACAATTCAGCTTGGAACAAAAGACAAATGACGGCAGATAATTCAGGTCATAAGTCCAGCTGAGCAGATTGAGAATCCGGTCGCAGACAGTTTTTATTTTGCGCAGGTCGATGGCTTTTTCGTTCATAAAATCTTCAAGAATTTCCGGTTGGATATTTTGCGGCAGGTTGCGGGCATTTTCCGGACAAAAGAGTTCTTTTAACTCTTCGGTGCGAGTTGTAATCAGATGAAAGTTGGCGATTTTGTCGGCATCGCGGACGAGTTTGAGAATCTCGGTGATATCTTTTTTTTCTTTTTCCAGATTATAATATTCGGCGGAATTATAATAGTCTTCAATCAGTTTGTTATGATATTTGACCGGAAGCAGGAGAAAGGGGGTGTCGTATTGCGGAAGCCGGCTGAGAAACTCTGCCCCGAAAGCCCCGTGGTCGAGTTTGGTGGCGCTCAGGTGTTCGATGCCGAGGTCAAAAAGTTCGCAAATTTCGCGAAAACGCCCGATGTCATGAAACAGGTATGCCAGTTTGGCGAGGCGAAGGAATGTTTCGTCCCTGCCCTGATAATATTTTTCGTGTTTCATAATGTAATTTCCGGCACCGATTACCTGAAATGAATGTTCGATTTTTTCGTTGGCGTAAAGTGTATGAAAGTGCGAGTCTTTTACATATTCAAGGCAGCGGCGGTATTCTTGCCTGAGGATTTGTTCTTCAATATGGGTGTTTATCATCTTGTTCTCCGTTTCCGGTATGTAGGAAACCAGAAATCAGGGCGGATTTACAACAAGGATTTTGTGTTTTGCACAAAAAAAGCTTTTTCGTTTCACAACGAAAAAGCTTTGGAACGGCGGCCAATATGCAACAAACTTTATTTTTGATGGGCCGCCGATGCTTTAATTTATTAGACCGAAGCCGTTTCTTCGCAGAAAGAGCCGCAGCAGATACATAAAATTAGCGATATGTCTTTTTTCACGGTTAATTTTAAGAGTTTCAGGAGCCGGCCTTCACAGGAGGGATCCTGAAAATGTGAAAAAACAAATTTTCAAATGCAAATTTGTTTACAAAGAGCGCTTTTGCAATAAAATTATATAATTAAAATGTTTAATCAGGTAAAAAGCTTTTTCGTTTCACAACGAAAAAGCTTTGATGGCAAATGTTAACTTTTGTTATGCAATGTTAACAAAAATTTGACAGTTCCTATTGCGAGAAAAACTCGCCCGACCGCTGTTTTTTCACAAATGCAGGGGCCGTTTGATTAAATATCTTTTGTTTATTAGATAAATCCGCCGGCCGGCTTTCACAAGAGGACCGGAAGTTTGGAAATAATAAACTTTAAAAATAAATATCTTAACTCGAAATAAAAGACAATCACCGAACTTCACAGCCCAATGATTGTTAAAATGAAAAAGTTCAGTTTCTGTATTCTATTCCGAGATTTAGTCGAATAATTTTAATAAACGTTATTTTTCATTTTCTTTTTACTCGGTTTCGGTCGTTTTGTCAAGTCTGGTTTTGATAATGAAAAACCTTCTCATTGTGAAATGAGAAGGTTGATCACATTTTGACTAAATAATTAAATAAATTTCAGAAAGTTTGAACGTCAGGGATAAAGAATCGCTGCCGAAGCAAAACTTTTTGAAAAAAGTTCTCTCGTTTCACAACGAAAGAGCTTTTGTTTGAAAATCTAAAGATTCTTTTCTTAAATGTGAGACAATATGCCAAGGACAAATTACCGGGCTTCTCAGCAAGGCAGTTGTCTGAACTCTCTGAAAGGAGATTTCTCATATTGTCTGATTGTATATAATTGTAATAATTTGCAGATTCTTAATAAATTTGATGTATTTCTTAAATGATTTATTTGGTACTGTCAAGGAGTAAAAGATGACCGATCATCACAAGAATTTGCAAAAAGCGATTGAACTCAGCGATTTTTCTGTTGATCACGGGAGTTCTCCGTTCGGCTGCGTTATTGTAGATGCCGGCGGCAAGGTTATTGGCGAGGGTTATAATCATGTTGTTTTGGACAATGATCCGACAGCGCATGGAGAGGTGGTGGCAATTCGTAATGCCTGCAAGAATATTGGCAGTTTTGACTTAAGCGGCTGTACTTTATATACCTCTTGCGAGCCCTGCCCGATGTGTTTGAATGCCGCAAAATGGGCGAATATTAAAGAGATTTATTATGCCGCCGACCGTTATGATGCCGAAAACATCGGGTTTCGGGATCGGATTTTTTATGATGATGACGTGATTAAGGTTATTCGGATAAAAAATGACGAAGCCGTAAAAGTTATGGAAAAGTGGAAGAATAAGAAGGATAAAATCGAATATTAAAAAATTTTGCATAAATGTGAAAAATTCTATTGCAAAAAAAAATTAAGCGGTCTATATTGCGCTTGTTGCCCGAACAGCATTATATGGGTGCGTAGCTCAGTTGGCTAGAGCAACTGACTCTTAATCAGTGGGTCCAGGGTTCGAATCCCTGCGCGCCTACCATATAGAACAAGCCAGGTTTCTGAAAAGTGCCTGGCTTTATGTTTAGGCAGGGATTCTCACCCAAGGGTTCTCGGCTCACCTGGTAACAGCCGGAGCGGCTTTGCCTCCCGGCTTAACCGGTTCGCGTCGTTCGGTTTGTAACGTTTGCAAGTTCGGCTGCCGCCGACCCTGCAAACTAACAAGCCTCTCATCTTCACTTATCGGAACTGCATTTGGGCAGTTCCGATTACGTTCAGCCTGCGCCACGATGTGGCGCGAAGGGGGCAACCAGCGTAAGCTGGTTGGGGGATTGCGCCTCAGCCGAACCGAAGGTTTGCGAAGCTAATCGGCTGACAAGCGGAGCTTGACTTCTGAGCTTGCCTAATCCCAGCCGGCGTAAGCCGGTGGTACTTTAGATCTTGGAACTACCGGCCTAGCCGGTAGTTTTCTTGTTACAAAAAAAAGCACCCCGAAATAAATTTCGGGGTGTCTGCTTTAATAATAAACACTTTAGCGGTTAGCCGCCAATATTTCAATCATTTCTTTGATTGCGGGCAATTCCCCTTCCCTGAGCCATGTTGAATTTCCATGACGTTCATGGCGCGTGTAAGTTATCGCGCAATTTTTTTCGGGAAACATAAATTCAAATATTATCTGGTATTGGAATTTTTTGGAACCGATAATATCTGAAATTTTGGTTATGGCCATCATTCCCTCAGGGAACTGCTTGACCGTGGTCGTTTTTTCGCGGACGGGAGAACTGGGGAGCATTATCCGGGATTTTTGATTTAGGGTATATTCAATGAACATGAAATTTCCCTTTGAATCATAAAAACACTGGTAGTTTTCTCCGCTGACCATCAAATAGTTTTTTCCGTATTTAAAGGCTGGAACATATTTGTGGTTATAAGCCAAATCCTCAACGATAAAATTCCCATTTTTAACGGTAACCGGTTTTTTGAAAGAAAAAAGTTTCATAATGTTCTATATTAGTTGTTTGACATAATTCTTAAGCTGTTTTTTATTTTATATCATATTTTTAGTAACTAAGCAATAAAAACATTTGTCAAAAATATGACAATTTTGTGACAAATCAAAACTGCAGCAGCGGCAGAAGAAATGAAAAGCAAGAGCCGCGGCCGGAAATGGTAGAGATTTCTATCCGGGTGTTGATTATGGCGGCAATTTTGCTGACAATGGTCAGTCCGAGGCCGGCGCCGTTTTTGCGATTGTCTGCAATTTGCGGGCTTTGATAAAATTCTTCGAATATTTTAGAAAGTTCGGATTGAGGAATTCCCGGCCCATTGTCCAACACCATAATTCTAATGGCGGATTTTTCTTTTTTGCATCCGAGGACAATTTTGCTGCGGGTATATTTGAAAGCGTTGCTGAGCAGATTGCGGACAATGCGTTCAATCAGGATCGGGTCGCTGTATACGTCTCCGTTATGAAGCAAGGCATGAAATTTGATATGCCGGCAACAGGCCAATTCTGCATATTCGGCGGAAATGTTGCGCAACAATTTGCCGATGTTAAATTCTTGCGGTTCATATTTTATGCCGCCGGAATCCAGTTTTGAAATATCCAACAGATTACTGAGAAGATTGTTCAGATTCATGGCGGAGGCTTCGATCTTTTCCAGAATTTCGCATTGTTTGCCGTTCAGCCCCTCGCCGAACAAAGCGCCGATAAAGATATTAAGCGCCTGCATGGGCTGACGGAGGTCATGGCTGGCCTGTGCCAGAAAATAGGATTTGTCGCGGCTGGATTTTTCGGCAGCCTGTTTGGCTTGTTCCAAATCCTGCTGAATTTCGACCAATGTAGTGAGGTCTTGAAAAGTACCGGCGATTTTGGCGGCGTCGTTTTGGCGGATGACCGAGGCTTTATAAAAGCAATGGGCGATTTTTCCGTTTGCCCGGCGGATACGCAGGCGGCCTTCGACTGGGTGTTCTTGTTTTATCAGTTCCTGGAGCTTTTGTTTGTATTGGGGCAAGTCTTCGGGAAAAATGAATTCGCGGATTAAATTGCGTTTGGAGGAAACTTCGGCGGGATTTACGCCAAAAATCCGGTACATTTCGGCTGACCAATACATTTTTTTGAGTTTCCAGTCAAGTTCCCAATAGCCGATTTTGGCAATAGCTTCGGCAAATTCGAGACGTTCTGTGGTTTGGCGAAGTTCGGCGGCAAGCTGCAAATTTTCGGTAATATCATGGAAACACAGGGCGCAATTCCCCTTTTTGGGGAAAAGGCTGACTGTATAGACGCGTTCACGGAAGACGAGTCGGCAAACGTCGGCAAATCGGAAGCGGAAACCGTTGTCGAACATTTGGTGAAGCCGGGGATATTGTGCGGCCGGAAGGATATCCTCGAGCGTCTTCCCTTCCGCTTGCGGCCAAAGGCTGCCGGCATGCCGGTTGGCACGGCAAATCCTGCCGTTTTGATCCAATGCCAACAAGATATCCGTTGATATGTCTGCAAGGAATTTAAAGTTGCAACAGCTTCCCGTCATTGTTCCTTCGATGTTAACGTATTAAATAAAATATATCCGGTTTCGGGCGGCAGTTCAAAGTACCAGCCGTCATAGAAGAAACCGTTATTTTTTATATAATCATTAACACCACGGGTTGGAAGACGTGTAGCCGAGATTTTTACGGCGGTCCAAAAAGCTTTCTGATTGGCGTCAGCATAAATCTCCATATCTGTAACCAGACCGTTGAACAAAGTAACGCGCAGGTTGCGTTTTTGAGGAAATTCATCGGGGTTGAAAAGTTGTTGGGGGACGACGTTGCGGAACGTGAGGTAAGAAAATAAATCGGAAAAAATTGTCAGCGTTTCTTTTCGTCCGTCTCCGTCGGTATAAGCGTCGTGCGGCGTTATGCGGTTGAATTTGATTTTGCGGCCGTCATTTTCCGTTTCAAAAGATTTGATTTGCTGCGGCGCATAGTTCAGCAAGGGCTGCTGAAACCAGGAATAGAACTTTTGAGGAATGGTGAAATCGTTGTTGACCAGCCAGATATGATTGTCATCTTTTCGGCGGACAAAAACATAAAGGTTGTCGGGAGTACTTTTGCCGATAAGCACTTCGTCAAGGAGTTCGCCGCCGGCATAGGTTTGGAGCAGCGTTCCGCTTCCCGGGGATATGTTTTCTCCCGGCAATTCCAGGCCATAATCACCGAGTTTTTTGTCGCCGGCTTCAATTTCTGTAAAATACCGGCTCTGGTTCATGTTCATAAATAAGGCGTTGGAAAGGGCAAAGTTGGCATAGTAGCCGTTTCCGGCTCCGGGTATCCGCCAAAAACCGTCCTGCAACGTCAGGATTACTTTGTTTTTGCCGTTGCTGATGACGACCTTGTCCATGTCGGCACCCCGGTTGGACGTTTGTTCAAAGACCAGCATTCCTGAAAAGTTGCGGCCGTTCTCTGAGTGGAACCATAAGATTCCGACAATCGCCAAGGTCAGCGAAACTATCAGCAGCAATAAGCCCTGCAGGAGATTTTTCTTATTCATGAAGAAGCCTTTCAGCACGGTTTTGGGTTCGGCGTTGAATCAAAAATGCAGCCAGCCAGGCAACAAACAGTACTAAAAGCGGAAAAATCAGAACGTTAACGCTGATAATGCCGTTGATTGCAGTTTCGCTTTCCTGTTTGATTTTATATTCCATCCGGCGCATTTCCTCTTCCTTCTTTTGGAGAGAGCGCTGCATTTCCTGGATTTCATTGTACATTTTGACAGACGGGGAAATTTCCTGATTTTTAATCAGCTGCAAAGTGGTGTTGAGCGTCAGCTTTTGCTGTTCAAAGTCTTTGCGGAGTTCCTCAAAGCGGCTGGCGTACTCGGCTGCGGTAATTTGCTCAATCCGGCGGCGCAGCGTGTCTGCGCGGTCGGCGATTTCCTTGTTACCGACTGCCATGGCATTTCCGTTGCCGCTCAGATAGTCAACAGAACGGAGCAGAAAATCATAATTGTTGTTGAAAGAAACAATTTCATCAACTTTACCGCCGGTCTGGAAACCGGTTGCCACCCAGTTTTGCTGATAAATCCAGTCAGAATCGGCAACAACGATTACTTTTCCGGGCGTGACCGAAGTGTTAAGAAACGGCAGCATTTCTTCAGCAATGTCGCTGTCGGCCAAAGGATTGGAATCAAAGATGCTGTGGTAGCTGCCTTTGCTCAAGGCGGCAAGGATTAACGGTTTGCCGTTTTCTTTCATAAAATTGACAACTTCGAGTTTATCGCCGAATTTGGCGATTTTGGCATCAATGGTCAGGCTTTGCTCCGTCGTTTTGAGCAATGGAAGCGTCTCAACATTTTCAACCGGTATCAGCTCCAGGCTGCCGGGGGTTTTGAAGCTGATGGCGGTCAGGTTTCGGGTAACCGGCTCTGCCAGGCTGGCTTGTTCTGCACCGAGGTTTATCCAGGGATAATATTTGCGGACGGAACCGTCGGAAAACGTAATTTCTTCCGAAAGGCGGCGATCTCCGGAAACCAGGCTTTCTTCATAGCTGATGCCCCAGTTTTTGAGCAGCAGGTTGAGATCGGAACCTTCGATTTCGGTTATGCCTTTGAGCTTGTCTTCATACTCGGAGAATGGGTCTACCATGACCAGCAGGTTTCCGCCGCGCAGCAAAAACTGGTCGATGGCATAAAGCCCCACAGACGAAAATTTGCGGGTGCTGACCACAATCAGCGTATTGATGTCCAGCGGAATTTGCGGCGTGTTTTCTGAAATTTCGTATATATTGTAGTCCTGGCGCAGAAGTTTGACGAAAGTCCAGTCTTTGTCTGCCTGCTTGCCGCGATAGGTCGTGTCGAGAATCGGCAGGTCAGGAGACATGATACCGACATTGCGGCGTTTGAAGCCGCTTAACGAGGCTATTCCCCGGGTCAGGTCATTTTCCAGATAATTCTGGCGCAGGCTTTGAAAATAAGGAATAACGTATTTTTTCCCTTCGGCATTAGTCATGACGGCGCCGAAATAATAGCCGTTTTCGTTTTCAGAAGCCGAAAATTTCCGCAACTGGTAGCGTTTGGCGTCTTCTTCAACACTACTGTATGGCTCGGGGTTAAAAATGTTTATTTTTATTTTGTTGTCCGAGAGGTTGCGATAACGGTCGAGCGTCCGCAGCACAAACTGGACATATTGGGCATAGAGGGGATATTCTTTATAAATAGAAGGCGAGTAATAAATGTTTATGTTGATGGGCTGGGTCAGGTTTTCGAGGATTTGCACCGTTTCGGGACTGAAAGTGTAGCGTTTGTCCTTTGTAAGATCCAGTTTGGAATCGGCGAACATCAGTCCGGCCGCCATATTCAGCAGGACGAAAGAAAACAGCAGAATCAGAATAAACAGCAAGACAGAGCCGTGTTTTTGCAGATTGCGGATTTTGGCAGATTGCAGATTCATTTCCCCTCTCCTAACTCTTTTTATATTCAACGGTTATGACATTCAGCCACAAAGGCAGAATTATCATACTTAAATAATAGACAATATTGTCCCAGCCGATTTGCCCGCCGCTCAAGTCCTGAAAATGTTTAGAGAAATTGAGCGACTGAATCATGCGAATCATGACGTTTCCGGAAAAGCCGAACTCGCTGAGCAGAAAGTCAAAATTTCCGGTACTGATAATCAAGGACAAAATCAGAGTGGCTATGTACGCAATGACCGGACTCTTGTTGAAAGCAGAAACACAGCAGCCAACCGAACAGAAAATGCCGGCAATGAAAAAACATGCCAGGTAAGACGACAGAATGTTGAGGTAATCAAGCGGATAAATCGCCGCCGGGCAAAGCAGAAAAGGAACTGTTGCCAGCAAAAGCAGCAGGCAGAAAACCCAGGCAGACAAGAACTTGCCCAAAACGACAGCCGTATAGCTGACCGGCTGGGTCAACAGCAGTTCCATGGTTCCAGAACGGCGTTCTTCGGCCCAGAGGCGCATGGTCAGAGCCGGAACCAACAAGGCAAAAACATCGCCCTGAAAATAGAAAAAGGAATACAGTTCCATATTGTTGAGGTCAAAAAACGCTCCCATATAAAAAGCGGCAAACATTGAAATAAAGGCATAGGCCCCGATCAGAAAATATGCCAGCCGACTGCGGAAATAACCGCCGAATTCTTTGGAAAAAATAACATAAGCCTGATATAACATGGTATGCTCCTATTGATTGATAATCCGGCGGAAGGCATCTTCCATGTTTCCGCTTTGGGCAAAGTTTTTGAGATCAAACGCGGTCGTGTCTTTGATGATTTTTCCTTTGTTCATCATAATCACGCGGGTGGCAAGCGCTTCGACCTCCTCCATAATATGAGTGGAAACCACAACGAGATTGGATTTGCCGTAATCTTTCAAAAACTCTCGAAATTCGTGCTTTTGATTAGGATCGAGCCCTTCGGTGGGTTCGTCAAGAATCAGAATTTGCGGTTTGTTTAGCAAAGCGGCGGCAATAGCCGTCCGGTGGCGGAAGCCTTTGGACAAGGTTTCAATCCGCTGGTTGACAACGGCAGCGAGTCCAAACCGGCGGGTAATGTCGGCATATCTTTCGGCAAAGGCAGAATCGTCAAGGCGGCGGAGTTTGGCGATGAAATTAAAATATTCAAAAACCGTCATATCGCCGTAAGCCGGGCTGTTTTCGGGAACGTAGCCGATATGGGTCAGCGCCTGAAAGCGTTCTTCTCTGATGTCGTGTTCAAGGATGCTGACAGAACCGGCGGTTGGTTCGATATAGCCGCTAATGAGGCGCATCAGAGTTGTTTTTCCGGCACCGTTAGGACCGAGCAAAGTCACGATTTCTCCGCGTTTGAGCGAGAAATTGACATTGCTGACCGCCTTAATCCGGCCAAAGTTCTTGGACAGTTTTTTTACAACGATCATCAAATTTCTCCTGCCTGTTGCTTTTTGATTATTGTATCAAAATTATTTTAAAGTTTAAGAATTATTTTTGATTTTTCAAAAAAGGTTGATGACAAAATGGTTATTTTTATTTATTTCCAGATAAAAATTGTTATTATAAGGTCGTTTCAGATAATTTACGGAGCCAAATATGTCAGATGAAAGTTATTCCCGCGAAGAAAGCCGATACCTGAAAGCAGGTTTGTATATCAGCCTTATTCTGCTCGGGATATTGGTTTATTTTGTGGCCAATCATAAAAAGGTTGAGCTGGACAACGGCAGATATTATTCGGTTCAGGCCCGTTTTAACCGGACGGACGGCCTGTTGGTCGGAGATTGGGTCAGAATGGCCGGCATGAACGTCGGAAAAGTGGTTGATGCCCGTTTGGACGACCATTTTAAGGCTATTTTGACAATGGAAATCAAAGACGGCATTCATATTCCCGACGACAGCAGCGCCTCTATCGTCAGCAGCGGGCTGGTCGGCTCCAAATATATTGAAATCGAGCCCGGCGGGTCTGAGGATATGATTGCCCCGGGCGGCGAATTTTCTTATACGCAGGACGCCATGGTGATTGAAGAGCTGCTTGACCGGATTGTCGGCATCGGAAAGGCCAATCGCAACAAAGCAGCCGCGGCTGCCGCCAAATGCAACGTTAAATGCGACAAAAAAGAAGCCAAAGAATAGAGTTATTAAGCGAGGAGATATCTGATGAATAAAAGACCAGTAGAAACAATTATGGGATTAGTCGTTGTCTTTGTGGCGGCTTTCTTCTTGTATTTTGCGTATAATGTTTCTGATTTGCAGGTGGTTAAAGGGTACACCGTTACGGCCCGGTTTCTGAAGGTCGGCGGGCTGAACGTCGGCTCCGATGTCCGAATTAACGGCATTAAGGTCGGAACGGTCGTCGGGCAGCAGTTGGACGGAGAAAATTATGATGCTGAAATCAAGATGAGCCTGGCTTCAAACATCAAGCTTCCGGTAGACAGCACGGCGGTTATTGCCAGCGCCGGTTTGGTCGGAGACAAATTTATTAAAATCGAACCGGGAAAGTCGACTGAATATTTGAAAGACGGCGATGTTATCAGCAATACAAAAGATTTTAAGACTCTGGAAGACATGGTGGGCGAAATTATTTTTATGGTGACAGACAATGGCAGCAAATAAGCTTAAATTGGCCCTGGCCGGTTCGGTTCTCGGGTACGGGCTGTCCGCCGTTTCGGCCGGAGCGGCCGAAATCAGCACCAATATTGCCCGGATGCAAGCCATGGATAAAATTACCGGAATGGTTAGAGTCATCGATTTGCCGGTCAACAGCGAAGTTAAATATGGCAGTTTTTCCATTGTTGTACGCTCCTGCAAGACCCGTCCGCCGGAAGAAACGCCGGAGAACTTTGCTTTTGTGGATATTGTTGATGATTATAAAGGCAAAAATCCGGTTAATATCTTCAGAGGGTGGATGATTTCTTCTTCGCCGTCGCTGAATCCGGTGGAGCATCCGATTTATGACATTTGGCTGCTGAATTGCGAAAACGATAAAATCGATCCCCGTCTTAAGATTATGACGGATGAAGAATTAAAAGCACGCAACCTGATTCCTCAGGCGAAGCCGCAAAACAACGAGGAAGAGCCAGATGTCGAAAATATTCCGGATCATGTTTTGAAGGGAGAGCCGGCGCCGGTTGTTGTTGCGGAGCCAGAACAGGAGGCCGAAACGTCTGAGGCAGATACCGGCCGGAAGCCGCTTCCCGAAACCGGAACAGGGGCGACAGCAGAAGGTATTTCCGCTCCTGCATCACAGGCAGACGTTACTGCGGCTGATGGCCTTCGTGACGGTACGCCTCATTCTTTGATTAATATCAGCAGCGAAGCAGCACCGGAGCCGTCTGTTCCTGTTTCAGAACCGCCGGCGGAAGTTTCCGGAAGCCTGCCGCAGGAGCCGGATATCCCTGCCCTGCAGCCAACTGAAGAAACCTCTTTTTCGCAAACAGAAGCAAAAATTCAGGAAGCTGCGCCGTTGGCAGACGAGCCGGTATCGTTGTCGGTCGGAGAAATCAATGTTCCGGCAGATGATTTGCCGCCGGTGGAAGAAATTGAGGAAAACGGCATGCTGGACGACCAGCTGATTGATTTTTCAGAATAGCTTATCAGAAAAAAAGCGCCATAACGGCGCTTTTTTTATGGATTCAACAGAATGAATTGCGTCTGCAAATGCAGTTATCAGTCATGTGCCGGCGGCAGAATTATGGTTATGTCTTAGATTTTGTAAACATAAACTTTTATGGGCATGAAACCATAGGTACGGGCAGATATGGTTTTTTGCGGTTTCAATTCTTTCAAAACGAAGGCCGAGGATATGATGATGCTGCCCGGTTTTAGTTCGCGAAGAAGCTTTTTTGACAAGTCTCCGGACAATTCGTTACTCAAAAAGCAGAGCACTACGTCGAAGTCAGACAAGTTGGCAGTCATGAAATTTTGTTTCAAAAAATGAATATTTTTCTTTTGGCGGGCACGAAATGATGAAATTTTCCACAAAGCCCACGCCCATTCAATGCCGCAAAAGCTGTGTTGCGGAAACCGACCTGCCAGCGGCAGGAGCAACCTTCCGTCTCCGCTTCCGAGGTCGACGATTTTCAGCTGGCGGCGTTCTTGGATCAGGTATTGTTCGGCTTCGGCCAGACATTGCCGCCGCATGGCTCCGAAAGATGGGATGAACGGCGGATATTTTCCGCAAGAAGATTTGATATAGGTGACGAACAAATAAACCTCTACAATGACGGAAAGACACAAAAGCAAGGCAGAGAGGAACAAAAGCACTAATTTCTCCAAAAACTGCGTGAAAAAAGAACAACGACGGTCAGAACGTCCAAACGTCCCAAAAGCATGGCAAAAGACAAAATATATTTGCAATATGAGCTAAGGCTGCTGTAGTTTCCTGCCGGGCCGGTAACCGGGCTGATGGATGGGCCGGAGTTGGTGATGCAAGCCACGACCGAGCCGAAAGCCGTATCAAAGTCAATTCCGGTTACGGCGATTAAGACGGTCAGAACCAATAGGCTGAAAACATAAGCGGAAAGAAAAACGAATACGGAATTGACCAGAGCGTTGTCGCTGGAAAGGCGCCCGATTTTAATCGGAACAACGCGGTTGGGTTCAATAGCGGTTGTGAGAGATTTTTTCAAAAAGGCGATAACGACCTGCCAACGAAATATCTTGACCGATCCGGCCGTGGAACCCGTACAGCCGCCCGTAAGGGCAAAAATGACAAAGATCGTGGAAGCAAAGGCTCCCCATTGCAGATAATCGGTAGAGACAAAGCCGGTCGTGGTGGTGATGGAAACGATATTGAAAGAAGCATATCTGAGGGCGTCGATAAAATCATATTTTCCGACATATACCAGCCACAGCGAAGTTACTCCGATATAAAAAACCAACAACTTGATAAAAAAGCGAACCTGCTCCACCCGCAGCGAGTTTGTGCTTTTGTTAATCAGCAACGTATGATACAAAGTCAGCGGAATTGCGCCGAGTACCATAAAAACGGTAATGACGGCATCTATTGCGGCGCTGTCGAAATATCCGACCGACGCGTCTTTGGTTGACATACCGCCGGTTGCGATAGTGGCCAGGGCATGACACAGGGCATCGAACCAGTTCATGCCGGCAAGATACAGGCAAATCAGACAGGCAACGACCATGGTGATGTAAATAAAAATAATTCTTTTGGCAATATAACTGATTTTGGGCATTAATTTGTCATTAAAATCAGAGTTTTCGTGTTGGAATATCTGCATGCCGCCAATTCCCAAAAAAGGCAGCATGGCAATGGCAAAGATGACTATTCCGATGCCGCCGAGGCCGTTGAGAATCGCCCGCCACAGCAATATGGCCCGCGGCGTATGGTCAAGATTGGTGATAATGGTTGCGCCGGTGGTGCTGATTCCCGAAGAGGCTTCGAATACGGCGTCGGCCCAATTTTCGACGGTTCCGTACAGAATAAACGGAATTGAGGCGATTAAAGTTACCGAAAACCAGCTGACGACCGTCAACAAATATCCCTGCTGGAGGCTGACTTTGTCTATGCGGATTTTATTGGCCAGAAACATGGACATTCCCAGAAACAGGGCAATAATTGAGGATGAAAAAAACGGCGACCAGGAGTTTCCGGTATCATAAACGTCTAAAGCGGCGGGAAAAAGCATTGCCAATCCCAATACACTTATAAAATAGCCACTTATCATTAATACCGGCTGCCACATTGTTTGTTTCCTTACTTGTCCGGCATTACAATCAGAGAGCGACGTCCTGTGAGATGCCGTTGTTGACCAGTGTATGGTTTATACTGATATGGCGGACATAGCACATTCCGGTAGCAACACCCTGTCTGGTGTAGGCTTCGATAATACATTTGACCGGATCCGTACCAATCAGATTTTGTAAGAATTCTTTGCCGGCCATTCCGTTGGTGCTGGTGGGATCGACATATATTCCAAAAAGAAAGATATCGTTTCCTCCGATGATGATTTCATTGGCATTGACGACATAGGCTTCACCGTTAATTTCCTGCGGGGTGTCGAGATAAATCAGATCCAGCTTGCGCCGGCGGCTGTTGTCAGCTTTGTTTGCAGGAAGAGGTGCCGGTTCGGCACTTTCTGTTTCCGGTTCAGACACTACAGGAACCGGCGGAACAGCTTTAGCTTCGGGCTCATTTTCAAACTGCGGGGCAAGAGGCTGGTTCTTCTGCGCCATGATATCTACCCGGACGGGCGTTTCGGCGTTTTTGGCTTTTTCAAAAATTTGGCGGCGCAGCTGCTGTTCGGCTTCGTAACTTTCAACGACCTTGTCTATGTTGTGCTGCGACGTTTCCGGCTGCGCAGACGAGGAAAGTCCGGGAAAAGAAAGTTTGCCGCTTTCGGGAAGAAACTCTTTGCTTTTGCTGACAATCTGTTCGCTTACAGGGCCGAACAGATTTTTTATTTTATTCCAATACCAGATATGGACTTCTGCCGGACGGGCTCCGATAAAGGTTGGTATCAGATACATCAGGATCAGGAGCGGAACAAAAATATAGGGCTTGCGGAGCGGCCAGAGGAGCAGCATAACCAGCCGGTGAACCAATCCGGCAATGCCGCCGCCGGAACGAAGTTCATTATTGCGTGTTTGACGTTGTTTCATTGGGTTTATTCCACTTCTTATCCTTAATGGTTGTTTATCGCCGGATTTATTAATTTTTTTTCGAAATTCAATCGGGTTTGGCACGATTGGCAAAATTCTCAAATAAAAAATAAAAGCGGCAGCTTCCGATTATAATTCTTCATTGACATTATTAACCGCGAATGTTAAAAAACAGTTATCTTTATTTACTATTTATTTTTAATTACTATATTTTTCTCAAAAAAAATACAGGCAAGGGTTTTAGGAACTGCCGCTTGTTCATAATTAATCGTAAGTTAAAAAATGTTTAGAAAAGCCGGCGTTGTGAAACCCCGGCTTTTCGCCTGTTTTAGGGAGTTTTTGAAAGGTCTGCTCCAAGGCGCTGAAATCATTGTTGCTCAGAGGCGGCCGCAACCGTTCAAATTTATCTTCCGGCAATTCATAAATCGCATCTCCAAAAGGCGCTTTATGATTGCCTCATCAAACCTCTTTCTCAAGGCATGCGCCGGATTTTCTCCTGCCACTTCATCAGGGGCAATGTCTTTGGCAACGATGCTGCCGACCAATATTTGTTCATCAGTATTTTCTCAGATACTGCCGTCCGTTTTGTAAAAATTCCGGCAGTTGCTTCAAACCGGATGCCCCTGCCGCGCCCTTGTGTCCGCCGCCGCCGAACGAAGCCGCTATTTTGGAAGCGTCAACTTCCGGAGCGTTGGAATAAAAGGTCAGGTTCCAGGTTCCTTTGCTGCTTTTGTAAAAATTTACCATAACCTGATAATCGGCAAGGTTTTCCAGAGAATCAAAAAATTCGGAGTACCCCTGAGCCATATTGGCGCAGATGCATTTATAACCGCATACCTGGCTTTCAAAGCTCATGGAGCGAACCAGGCGGTAGTTGCGCACCTTGATCCAGGATAAGATTGCGCGCCCCTTCTCGACCATGGCGGGAATGTCAATTTGGCCGTTAATGAGCCTTTGCCAGATTTCGTCGCCGGGACGGTTAACCCCCATGGACTGAAAAGCGTATTCAAACGGGCGAACACGGTCATCACGCAAATCGAAAATATCATTCAGGCCGAGGAGTTCGATTCCCAACGGAACCGGACGGCCGGGATAGAAATATTCCCAGGTCAGAATCAGCGCCGCGGTGCCGGAACGGCGCAAACCTTTAATCGGCTCGTATTTTCCGCTGCTCATGTATTCGTCATATTGCTTAATAACCGAAATGTGGTGGTCAATCCAAGTGAAATCTTTAGTTTTGCTGAGCTCAAACATTAACTCCATAGGCAAGGCAATATCACAGACGATGATTTTATCGTGCTTTTTTATTTCTTCCAAAGGAACTTCCATGTCATGATTGAAGCCATAAAATTCAATATCGGGATACACACTTTTGACAATGGCAGCAGAACCTTTGCCGTCATGATCGGCAATGTGATATATACACAACATCAGATTTATTCCTTTCTTTTATATCTCTAAAATTCAACAATCAGATTATCATATGCCGGGCGCACGAAATCCGGCGTCAGTCGGTTAATGTTATCATAGTCGCATTCGTTTGTCATGTGGTTAATCAAAACTTTCTGCGGATTAATCCTTTTAATTACCGACATAATCTCGTCAAGGCTGGCATGCTGCACTTCCCCTCTGATGGTCGTAAGCGGAATAACCATGAGTTTGGGTTGTTTTGTAATCATTTTATAAGCGCTGCCGGCCAGGGATTTGAAATCGGCAATGTGCACATATTCGCCGTCGTCAAAAACATATCCCAGGCATTCCGGGCAATGGTCTTTGAGTTTTATCGGCGTGATTTTAACGCCTTTGACATAAAAAGGATGATTGGCTTTGACAACATTGGGAATCAGGCTCGGCCTTTGCATGACGTTATTGGTTTTTTTGACCGAGGCAATCAGGTAATCAAATCTTTTCTTAATGGCTTTATGCGTTATCCGACCGGCATAAAAGTTCAGACTTTGACGGCTGATGCGGTTGATTTCACGCAAGTCGTCGATGCCATGGAGGTGGTCGGCATGAGAATGCGTGTACAAAACGCCGTCAATATCCCTGATGTTTTGATTAATCAACTGGGTACGCAAGTCCGGGCTGGTATCTATCAGCAGTTTGACGCCGTTGTATTCAAGATAGGTTGTGGTGCGCAACCGGTTGTTTTTGAGGTTTTCGGGATTGCATTCGCCCCAGCCGCGTCCCAACGACGGAACGCCCATTGCTGCCCCGCAACCCAAAATAATCAGACGGTTCATTTGTAATCATACCTCCCTTTGTCGCTGGCTTTGCGGAACAGATTGTGAAAGTTGTCCGAAGTGATTTGTGCCAATTTTTCAAAAGGAATATCTTTCAGCTGCGCCAGGCGTTCGGCCGTGTAACGGACAAACGAAGGCTCATTGCGGCGGCCGCGCATCGGAATAGGCGCCAAAAACGGCGAATCGGTTTCGACCAGAAGGCGTTCCAACGGAACATCCTTGAAAATGTCGCGCAATTCTCCGGATTTGTTAAAAGTAATAATGCCGGAAGCAGAGATATAAAAACCGATGGAAAGGGCAAATTCGGCCAATTTTCGAGAAGTGCTGAAACAATGTATTTCTCCGCTGAACGGTGCTTTTTTGTAGTATTCGTCCAAAATGGCAATGGTATCGTCGTCGGCGTCGCGGGTATGGATAATCAGCGGCAGGCCGGTCTGCTGGGCGGCAATAATCTGTTCAATGAAGATTTTTTTCTGAATATCGGGAGGCGAATAGTCGTAATAGTAATCCAATCCGCATTCTCCGATAGCCACCACTTTTTTGTGATGTGATTTTTCGACAAAGTCCGCCGCCTTAATATCAGGATATTCGGCGGCGTTATGCGGATGGACGCCGACGGCGGTATAGATAAACGGGTATGTTTCCGACAAGGCCAGCTGGCGGTCAAGTTCGTTGATATTGTTTCCGGCATTGAGCATGGCGGTAACGCCGGCCTCTCGGGCCCGCGCCATAATTTCATCAAAGTCTTCGTCAAAGTCATTAAAATCAAGGTGACAGTGGCTGTCGATTAACATTTTACATCCTCTTGCATAAATTGGTGATAACGGTCAACAATGCCTGTTTGCGGTCCAGATTCAGGCTGTCGGTTTCACTAAAGGTTTTTATGGCGTCGTCCCAGCTTCGGGCGAGATTTTCGATATCAGAAACTTCGCGGATAAGCTGGTGAATCAACTTTAAGATCAGGCTTTGGACCAGATAATAATTGTCCTCATCGGCAACGGCGGCATCGCAAAAACTTAAAAGTTCGGCAAGTTTGAAGCCGGAGCCGGATGTTACGATTTTTTTGAGCCTTTCATATTTTCCCAAGGCGTCGTTATCCGCATAGTTCAATGTCTTGCCGATACTTCCGGAGCCAATTTCAACCAAGCCTTTGATTTCCGGTTCCGAAAGACCGGGGCGATAACGGCGCAGCAAACTGCCGAGGTTGGCATCATTCAGCGGTTTCAGAAGCAGCTTGGCACAGCGTGATTTGATGGTCGGGAGCAACCGGTTGGGATTGTGGGAAATCAGCAACAATACGGTTTGGTGCGGCGGTTCTTCCAGAATTTTGAGAATAGCATTGGCGCTGGCCGTATTCATATCGTCGATACTGTCGACAATGACAACCCGCCAGCCGTCTTGCGACGATTTTTTGGAAAGAAATTCGTTGATTGTCCTGACATCGTCTACCCTGATGAAAGCCGAGCGCTTCAGTCCCTGCATTTCTTCTCCCGACAGCTGTTCGCCGTCTTTGATGGCTTTGATGATTTTGCGGCGGTCGGCATCGGTGTAGTCCCGTTCGATAATTTTCAGGTCGGGATGTGCGTTGTTAGACACCAGTTTAAACACCTGGTTATCCGGAGAAACATCCAAAGAAACGTATTGGTCTTTGCGAGAAGTATCGGCAGACAACAAGAAACGGGCAAATTTGTATGCCAGCGTGGCTTTGCCGATGCCCTCGACACCGGAAAACAGCCAGGAATTATGCAGAGAATTGTTTTTCCAAGCTTCTAGCAAAAAATTTTCGGCTTCTTCATGACCGAGAAGATAGGAATTATCGCGCGGTGATATATAAGATAAGCCTTCGGGCATCAGTCTAACCCAAACCTTTCAGCAACTGCTTTGACAATTTCGGCATGCAGGTCGCCGATGCTTTTGTCAGCGTTCAAAACCACAAAACGTTCCGGCTCGGCTGCCGCCATTTCAAGATAGCCGCGGCGCATGTTGTTATGGAACTCCAGTTCGCGGCTTTCAAAGCGGGTTTCTTTGATTTCCATTCCTTCCGCCTTGTGCAGAGAGCGCGCCAATCCGGTTTGCGGATCAATATCAAGAAGAATGGTCAAATCCGGCTTAAAGTTGCCGACGGCCAAAGCATATAGCCGGTGCAGCACGTCTTGCGAAACGCGTTTGTCATAACCGTAATACTGATAAGCCATGGTTGAATCGGCAAAACGGTCGCTCAGCACCCATTCGCCGTTTTCCAGCGCCGGCCATATTTTATCAATCAAATGGACACGGCGGTCGGCATAATACAACAAAGCTTCGGCAATCGGATCAAATTTGTTTTTGTCGCCGCAGACCAATAGTTTTCGCAATTCCAGCCCAACCGGCGTTCCGCCGGGTTCTTTGGTCCGGATATTGCGAATGTGCCGGGAAGACAGATAATCGGACAGCAGCCGGAGCTGTGTTGATTTTCCGGTTCCCTCCCCTCCTTCAAAGGTGATAAACCGTCCGCGGTTTTCGGGCATGTTAAATTCCTCCGAACAGCAGGTAATGCAGATTTGAAACAATCCGCCCGAAGAAGCCGAGCTTTTCAACGTCCCGGTCGGCAGTCAACGGAATCTCAAAATCCCCCTGCCCCGGAATGTCGACTTTGATCGTTCCGAGCCTGTCGCCTTTTTTTATGGGAGCGGTTACCGGTTTGTCATAAACGGCCGTCATTTTGACTTTGTTAACGCTGCTTTTTTTCAGCGTCCGGCGAACATCGCGGTCAACAACCAGATTGATATTGTTCTCGCTTCCCAGCCAAACCGGAATTTCGGCAATAACCTGATTCTTTTTGAACAATGTATAGTTGGAAAATTCCCGAAAGCCCCAGCTCATGAGCTTTTCGGCCTCTTCCGAACGTTCTTTGTTGCTTTTGAGCCCGGCCATAACGCTGATTAGGCGGCGGTTGTCCTTTTTGGCGGAAGCGACGAGGCAGAAACCGGCTTCTTCCGTATGTCCGGTTTTCAGGCCGTCGGCATAAGGCATGCTGTAAAGCAACGGATTACGGTTGCCCTGTTTGATATTATTGTGCGTATAAGTATGTTCGGAGAAAATGTGGTAGAATTCGGGAAATTCGGAAATTATAACCCGCGCCAGCCGAGCCAGGTCTTCAACCGACATCAGCTGGTCGGGATGCGGCCAGCCGGTGGCATTGGCAAAGGAACTGTGTTTCAGTCCCAGCTGCCGGGCTTTTTTCTGCATATCGGCGGCAAAATCTTCCTCACTGCCGGAAAGGTTTTCGGCGGCGACGATACAAGCGTCATTTCCGGACTGGATAATAATTCCCTGGATCAAATCCCGAACCGGAACCTTTTCGCCGATTTTCAAAAACATAGTTGAACTGCCGCTGGCAGCCCCGCCCTTGCGCCAGGCGTTTTCGCTGACTGTAAAGGTATCGTCCAAGGAGAGCGAGCCGTCTTTGAGTTTTTCAAAAATCATATAGATGGTCATCAATTTGCTCATTGACGCCGGCGGAATCATTTTCTGGTGGTCTTTGGCATAGAGGTACTGGCCGGTTTCATAGTCCATTACCAAAACATTTTTGGCCGAAGTTTCAATAGCCGATGCCGGCCGCAACGTTGAGGCCAACATTCCCGAAACGAACAATGTGGTCAGATACAGCTTATTTTTTAACAACATTTCTCACCTCTTTCAGTCTTTGATAACTGCAGCTCCGGCAACGCCGAAGTTTTCTATTTGCGCCAGCGCCTTGCGGGCGTCGGCCTCACAGGTATAAGGCCCCATGCGCACGCGGTAATAGCGGTTGCCGTTGACGTCTGCGGGCATAGTACTGATATTGCCGAAACGGGTCAGCCGGGCAGTCAGATCGTCGGCCACTTCACGGCTGCTGAAGGAACCGGCCTGAACAAAATACTTTCCTTTCAAGGACTGTTGGGAGGTATAGCTGCGAACAGCGCCGGCATTGTCTTCAGGCAGCTGCTGAGCCAGTTTGGTTTCGGTTTTGTTCAGAATGGCCTGTTTCAGATCCTTGCTTTCTTCGGCCATGATCTCTACGCGCACTTTGGCCGTTCCTTTATTTTGGAAGCCCAATAGCTGGGCGCCGCGTTTGGAAATGTCAATAATCCGGTTTTTGGCAAAAGGACCGCGGTCATTCACGCGCAAAACCAGCGAGCGCCCGTTTTCCAGGTTGGTTACCCGGACAATCGAAGGCAGCGGCAGCGTACGGTGAGCCGCTGTTAGCGTATGCATATTATAAACTTCGCCGTTGGCCGTATATTTGGCATGAAAATCTTCGCCATACCAGGAAGCAGTACCGACTTCGCTGTAACCGTAATCTTCGGCCGGATAATACCATTGGCCGCGAATCTTATATGGTTTGCCGATTTTGTAGGAACTGCCCTTGGCGCTGAAAATCGACCGCTGGGAATATTCGCCCAAGTTAAGCCGATCGGAAGCGCAGCCGGAAAGCAGAAGAATCGCGGCAGCTGCCAGCGGAGTCAGCAGGTTGCGTTTAGTCAAGTTCATTTAAAATATCCAATTCTCATATTCTTTTGCAGCTAATTTAAACTGTTTTTCAGGTTTCGTAAAGATGTTATCTGGCCTTGTGTAATTTTCGGTTGGGAACCGGAACGGCAAAGCCGATTTCAGGATTGTAATTGTTAATCTTATTCAGCAGGTTATAATCCGGATAACCATCGGCCGGAAGTTTGGCCATGGTTTGAACTTTTTTGATTTCCTCCCGGGTTTGGTGTCCGAGCTTTCCGTCTTCTTCAAGATTGCTGCCTATAATACGGTTAATAAAAGCCTGAATTTTGGTAATATCGTCGGTTTTGAGCCGGGTTGCCGGCGTTTTTTGCACAGGCTGCCACTTCTTGCCGGTCCGGATGTAATCGGCAAGAAGGCCAATGGCCAGAGCATAGTTTTCGGAGCGGTTCCATTTCATTATCAGCCAAAAGTTATCCAACACCAGATAGGCGCGCCCTTTGCGGCCGTCCGGCAGAAGAATTGATGCCTTCCATTTTTTCAGAAGCGGCAGCTTTTGGTTGTTTAGAGTTCTGACACCGAGCTTTTGCCATTCTTTGACGGTTTTGACATGCCCCTTCCCGCTTTGGGAGAAATCAAAATTCCAAGGCAGGCTGACTTCCATTCCCCAAGGTTGTTCCGCATTCCAGCCGATTGAGTGCAAATAATTGGCCGCTGATGCCGCAGCATCTTCAAAGGAGTGCCAAATGTCTATTTTTCCGTCATTGTTATAATCGACCGCATAGGCGTTGAATGTTGAAGGGATGAACTGAAAGTGCCCCATGGCACCGGCCCAGGAGCCAATCATTCGTTCCGGTTCTATTTGTGAGGCATCGACAATCTTCAGGGCATGATAAAGCTGTTCGCGGAAAAATTTGGCGCGTCTGGGATCATAGCTTAGCTGCGTCAGGGCACCGATAACAGGATAGGTACCATAATTGACGCCATAATTGGTTTCCGCCCCCCAGAAGGCAACCAGATATTCCGGCTGGACGCCATAGCGTTTTTGGATTTTTTGAAACAAGGGATATAGTTTCAGGTAATTTTCCCGCCCTTTTTTTATTCGCAGCGTGTGCACCATACGGTTGAGATATTCGGGTGAGGTTAAAATAAATTCGGCCTGACGGCGGTCAATCTTCACAACTTCGGGAGCCGGGTGATAGTAATCGGTTTGCGCATAAGCTTTGTCAAGTGTCTGCTGAGAAATGCCGCGTTTAAGCATTTCCGACTTCAGACTGTTCAGCCAGAGGGTATAGGTATGATGCTCCGGATCCGGCAGTACGCTTGACGAAGCGCAGCAGGAAATCAGCAGAGCAAAGGAAAATGTCGTAACCGCCAATTTTATTTTCATTACAATACCTTTTGTCTTTTTCCAAGATAGCGGAGAAAGGTAAATAAATTTATAAAATCTTGCTTTAAAATAATAAAATATGAAAAATAATTCTTGACGTTTGATTTGCTTTTAGGTAAAAGAAGCGGTATAAATCACAATAGCGCATGGAGAGGTGGCAGAGTGGTTTAATGCAGCGGTCTTGAAAACCGTCGAGGGGGCGACCCCTCCCAGAGTTCGAATCTCTGCCTCTCCGCCAATTTAGCCCAGCCACAAGGCCGGGCTTTTTTTATGGGCGGGGAACGGTTCAAACTTCGCTTTGCAAGCTCGTTTTTACCGGGCAGAGCTCGTCCTCTTGGGCATCTAAACTCTCTGCGGTTGCTTCGCTGCCCTGGTTCGTTAAGATGTTCCCAAGAACTTGCAGATAAAAACAAC
>UMCI01079050.1_pt1 | contig 92939 bp, 77 predicted proteins | sample 1964211 | NCBI WGS metagenome assembly UMCI01 (sample SAMEA4835966, study PRJEB28245) | human gut metagenome | biome: gut microbiome; material: fecal sample | place: Denmark | collected 2008 | reverse complement strand
TACGCAATCGGTACAGCAGCACGTTTTTCTATTTGCACAGAGATGTGTTTTGTGTTTACTTCTTCTTGGTGCGGACTTCCTCGGTCAGCATGGCGATGAGATCTTCCATCTGCATGCTGCCCAGATCTTCGCCGGTGCGCTTGCGAACCGCAACGGTCTTTTCGTCGCACTCCTTGTCACCGATGGTCAGCATGTACGGAACCTTCTCCATGGTTGCCTGACGAATCTTGTAGCCAACCTTTTCGGCACGGTCGTCCACCTCAACACGCAGCCCCGCAGCTTCCAGCTGCTTCTTGACCTCGTAAGCGTAGTCCAGATGGCGGTCTGCGATGGGCACCAGACGAACCTGTTCCGGAGCCAGCCACAGCGGCATTGCACCGCCGAAGTGTTCGATCATGTAAGCCAGCGTCCGCTCATAGCAGCCCAGCGAGGTTCTGTGGATGATGTACGGCAGCTTCTTCTGACCGTCCTTGTCCTTATAGTACATGCCGAACCGCTCTGCCAGCAGCATATCAATCTGGATGGTAACCAGCGTATCCTCCTTGCCGAATACGTTCTTGTACTGAATGTCCAGCTTCGGGCCGTAGAAAGCGGCCTCGTCGATGCCGATCTCATACTTCACGCCCAGATGATTCAGAATGTTGCCCATGACACGCTGTGCCTCTTCCCACTGCTCCGGCGTGCCCTCGTACTTGTTGCCCGGATTTGCCGGATCCCACTGAGAGAACCGGAAGGTGCAGTCGTCCAGCAGTCCCACGGTATCCAGGAAATACTTTGCCAGCTGCAAGCAGTTCTTGAATTCTTCTTCCAGCTGATCCGGACGCAGGATGTAGTGACCCTCGGAAATGGTGAACTGGCGCACACGGATCAGACCGTGCATCTCGCCGGAGTCCTCGTTCCGGAACAGGGTGGAAGTTTCTGTCAGACGCATGGGCAGATCACGGTAGGAACGCTGGCGGTTCAGGTAAACCTGATACTGGAACGGGCAGGTCATGGGACGCAGGGCGAAGCAGTCCTTGGTCTCATCGTGGGGATCGCCCAGAACGAACATGCCGTCCAGATAGTGATCCCAGTGGCCGGAGATCTTGTAGAGCTCCCGCTTTGCCAGCAGCGGTGTCTTGGTCAGCAGGCAGCCGTGTGCCTGTTCCACGTCCTCGACCCAGCGCTGAAGCAGCTGAACCACTCTTGCGCCCTTGGGCAGCAGCACCGGCAGACCCTGACCGATCACGTCAACCGTCGTGAAGTATTCCAGTTCCCGGCCCAGCTTGTTGTGGTCACGCTTCTTGGCTTCCTCCAGCTTGTTCAGGTGCTCTTCCAGCATGGCAGCCTTGGGGAATGCGATGGCATAGACACGGGACAGCATCTTGTTTTTCTCCGAACCTCTCCAGTATGCGCCGGTGCAGGACAGAAGCTTGAATGCCTTGATGGTGCCAGTGGACATCAGGTGCGGGCCGGCGCAAAGGTCGGTGAAATCGCCCTGCTGGTAGAACGAGATGGGTTCACCCTTGCCCACGTGCTCCTCGCACAGCTCCACCTTGTACGGCTCATCCATTTCTTTCAGCTTTGCCACAGCCTCTTCCGGCGACAGATAGAACTGTTCCAGCTTTTCGTTTGCCTTGACGATCTTCTTCATCTCGGCCTCGATCTTGGTCAGTTCCTCCTGGCTGAACGGGTGTTCTACGTCAAAGTCGTAGTAGAAACCGCTGTCGATTGCCGGGCCGATGGCCAGCTTTGCCTCCGGATACAGGTGCTTGACTGCCTGCGCCAGCACGTGAGAAGCGGTGTGCCAGAATGTTTTCTTACCTTCTTCGCTGTCGAAGGTCATGACTTCAAAGGTGCAGTCGTGGTCGATGACCGTGCGCAGGTCACAGACCTCGCCGTCCAGCTTCACGCAGCATGCAGCCTTGTACAGACCCATGCCAATGCCCTTGATAACTTCTGCCGCAGCTGCCGGAGCTTCCAGCTCCCGGACGCTGCCGTCTTTCAATGTCAGTTTGATCATACTTCCATCTTCCTTTCCAAAATGAGTGAATGCAAAAAGTCCCTTACACAGTAAAGGACTGTGCAAGGGACGATGAAAACTCTATCGTGGTTCCACCCTTGTTTCATGCACGTGCCAAAGGCACATACACCTCGTGGTGTCCGATAACGGGGACAGACCGCTGCGGATTGGACAGACTCAGGGAGTGGTGTGCGCATCTCTTGGCTTTTTGCCGCTGCTCTCAGCCGGTGACAGCGGTTCTCTGAAAAAAGCTCCGGCGAAATGCGCCGTTCCCCTCAACGCTTTTGCAAAATCTAGTATAGCACAAATGCGGAAGCTTGTCAACTGCTTTTTTGCACAAATTCCACGCAGGAATTTTGATTCCCGAATCTGTCCAAAGGGATTCATTTCCCCCAAATCACAAAATGTGGTTTTGCATCAATTATAATAGAGCTTTGGCTCACAATTGTTATTGGACAGGGTGAACTCGACCTCTTTGACTGTATCAAAATCAGAGGTATTATTTTTAATTTTTTCGTATTCCTCCATCATGTTTACATCCGCATCGAAGCAATGGCTGGGATAACTGGAAAACACTTTAGCCCCTGCTGCATAATAAGATATCTCTTCCACAGTGCCTTTCTCAGCATCTAGGTAAAAACTGATGGTTTCTCCTCTTCCGAGTCGATATTTCACCCCAGTGAATCCATACATCGCCGTAACGCCATCTTCACTGAAATGATATTCTGCATATATCATCTCAACGCCTGCGGTTGTATAATCCTTTGTATAAGGTTCCAGTTCCTCTCTTACTGCCAATACATCAAAAGGGTCACACGAAATTGCAATTTCCACCGAACGGCTCTTCTGAACAGTAGGAAAAAAGCTGCCCGTTTCTGCCCAAAACAGGATGCGAAGAAACATATAAGCCAGAAAAAGAAGCGCCAAGATTGATGCTGTGGTTATTCCCAGTATCGTTTTGATTTTCTTTTCCGTCTTTTCTGAATATTTCAAAATCACCAAACCCCATCTTCACGCAAAACGGATTCCCTGTCTCTCATCGCTCCCCCAAAAAGAACAGCCGCGAAAACGGAAAGATTCCGCTGCATCCCAGCTGCTCATGAAGAAGCCATCTCCTTTTCCCGGCGCTCCGCCTCCAGCCGGCTGTAGACACAGCCGCAGAAGTTCTGCCGATAGAGGTCGTACTCTCTGGATAATACAATTGACCGCTGATAGCCGCCCTTTTTCTTGAAGTCCGAGGGCAGCCATGAGATGCCGTACTGCGCCGCCAGCGCATTGCCGGCGGTGTTGATGAACACGGCGTCCTTGTGAGGACTGATGCTCAGTGTGGTGCAGACGAAGTCCGGCAGCTGCGGCTGCTGTGCCGCCGTCCGGAACGTCTCCTCCAGCCGGTGCCCGATGCACTTCTGACAGCGTGCTCCCCGTTCCGGCTCCTGTTCCAGCCCCTTGGCAAGAGCGTAGAACCGCTCCGGGAAATAATCGCCGTCGAGAACGGTCACCGGATTGCCCAGCGGCATCTCCCGCACCAGCCGCTGCAGTTCCGCCTTTCGGTGCAGATATTCCGCCTCCGGTGCAATGTTGGGGTTGTAGAAAAACAGCGTGATGGAGAAGCAGCGGCTGAGATATTCCAGCACGTAGCTGCTGCACGGTGCGCAGCAGGCGTGGAGGAAGAGCGTCGGGACACGATCCTGCGGCAGGTGTTGTAGGATGCGGTCAGTTTCCGACTGATAATTGACCTTGGGCTGTTGTGGTTGTGGTGAGTGCATCCATGCCGGATTCTCCGCCGAGTGCGTCGGAAGCGGCGGTTGTGGTTGCTGCAATGCCATTTGTGGTGCCTCCCTGTGTGCTGGTTGCGGAACGGAGATAGTTCAGAATACCGGTGGCAACGGCCTGTGCCAGCTTGTCCTCGTTGTCCAGAATCCACTGTGCCACATTCGGACCGTCGTGGTATTCCATTTCGATGAGGCAGGCAGGGCTCTGGTTGCTGCTGACCTCATAGACCTGCGAATCCGAGCCGGACTGTGCGCCGTCGATCAGACCGCCGTCGTCGGTGGGCGTCAGCTCTGCCACCGGATCATAGACTGCCTGCGCCAGTGCCTTGCTCTGTGCGGAGTTGCCGTTGTAGTAGCAATCCGTGCCTACGCCGTCGCCGGCATTGGTGTGGATGGCAACATAGGCGGCGAGATTGTTTGCGCCCATAGCGGTCTTGGTCTCCAGCGTGTCGTTTTCGCCGGCGATCAGAACGGTGTAACCCGACTGTTCCAGAATGGTCTTGACCTTTTCGGCAACAATGCGGCAGACCGCAGCCTCGGTGGTGTCGCCGGTGTAGAACTTGTTGTCGGTCTGGTTGGACGGACTCAGGTAGACGGTGCTGCTGTAGCTTGCCTCAGTGGTTGCCTCCGTCGGCGCCTCTGTCTGTGCGGAAGTGGTGACCGGCGGTGTTTCAGCGTTGTTTTTCTTTTTGCTGCAGCTGGTGCAGCATTTGGTGAGGATAACGATCAGCACGATGAAAATCAAGAGAACTGCCAGAATGCGGTCGTACCGCACACGGCGGTTTCCGTGCTTCTTGGGGGGCTGCTGACGAGATGGTTGTGTTGATGGCATGGGAAATAACCTCCTATTTTACGTGCGGAATTTCCGCACTTCTTTTTCGGAACCGGAATCGGTTCTATCCGAAATCGCACTTAGAGCTTGTTCCGTATCTTTTTCTGTGCGGATTTTTGAGTATGATTTTGTCGGTGACAAGGAAAAAATTCGCAGGCATACTTCCGTATGGCAAGGATTTTTGACGCAGTCACCGGCAAAATCTGCCGGAAAGACGTATAGAAAAAGATGCGAAACAGGCTCTTATTGATCTTCCAGCGATTTCAATGCTTTGCGTTCTGCCTGATTGACCTTGATTCTGCCGTCCCGCAGAACCTTGACGGAATCCCGATGGGCTTTCACCGGAACATCCGCCTTGTCCGGCATGATTTTCAGTTCGCCGGTGAGGGGATTGGCCTCGCAGACCTTGCCGTGGGTGCCGTCCTCCAGCGCCACCAGTGCGCCGACCTTCGGCGTGATGCGCAGCAGTTCTTCATAGACGTTCTGCTCGTATTTCAGACAGCACATCAGTCTGCCGCAGCATCCGGAGATCTTGGTGGGATTCAGAGACAAGCCCTGTTCCTTTGCCATGCGGATGGACACGGGCTGGAAGTCCAGCAGATGCCCCTTGCAGCAGAACTCTCTGCCGCAGATGCCCAGACCGCCCAGAATCTTTGCCTTGTCCCGCACGCCGATCTGCCGCAGCTCGATGCGGGTGCGAAAGACTGCCGCCAGATCCTTGACCAGTTCCCGGAAATCCACACGGTTGTCCGCCGTGAAGTAGAACAGCAGCTTGCTGTTGTCGAACGTGCACTCCACGTCTACCAGCTTCATTTTCAGCTTGCGGAATGCGATTTTTTCCTCGCACACCTGAAACGCACGGGCTTCCTTGCGGCGGTTCTGTTCCAAAATGCGCCGGTCGTCCCGTGTGGCAGCCCGCAGAATGGGCTTGAGGGGCGCAGTCACCTCGGACTTCGGAATTTTTTTATTGGGAATGACGACCTCGCCGCATTCCGTTCCGCGTGCCGTTTCCGTGATGACAAGGTCGCCCTGCCGGAACTGTTTGTTCTGCGGGGAGAAATAGTAAACCTTGCCACCCTCTTTGAAACGGACGCCGATGATTTCGATCATAGAAGTTTTCTTCCTTTCTTCTGGCTTCGGAGAGAGGACGCAGTTCCGGCATCCATACAGGCGGCGCACAGTGCCGACAGTGCCAGAGGCAGGTTGACATTTGCCGCCAGCGCTGCATAGGCCCGGTTGACGGCAAGGTGCATGTTCTGCGCACCGGAGGAGGAGAGCTGCCTTGCCAGCAGGGAAGCTCCCTCTGCGTCACAGCCGATGCAGGGCGCATCCGGCTGATGCTTTCGCACCATGGCATCCCGAATGGTGCGGTCCAATAACAGTAAAAACTGCATGGCACGGCTGCGGTCTTTTCCCAGCGCCGCTGCCGTTTGCAGCATGGTATACTCGTCTTTCTTTATTATACTATTAATTGCGGTTTTTGTCAATGTAACAGTTTCCCGCATGGCATCCTCTTCCAGATAGGCGAGGCAGCGCCCGATGTTGCCGTGGAATACGCCGACTGCGTCCTCGCACGCCTCCGGTGAAAAGCCCCGTTCGCCCAGCGCCTCACGGCATTCCGCCTCGGTGACGGGGAACACCGCCTCCGACACAATGCGGGAGCGCACCGTGGGAAGCAGGACAGCAGGGGATTCTGCGGTGAACAGAAAATAAACATAATCCGGCGGATCCTCCACGGCTTTCAGCAGCAGGTTCTGCGTCCGTGGATCCATGGCGTCGCAGTCGGCAAAGACATAGAACTTGGCATCCCCCTCATTGGGCGGAATTGCCAGATCGGCGCAGACGCTGCGCACTGTTTCCACAGAGAAACCGCCCAGCTTGCCGCTGTGTTCCACCCAGCGCACGTCGGGGTGCTGCTGCTTTTCCAGCATGCGGCAGATGCGGCAGTTCCCGCAGGGCGCATGTTCCGCCTGACAGAGCATGCCGGCGATGAGCTGCGCCGCCAGTGTCTTTTTACCCAGCCCTGCCGCACCGTGCAGCAGGATGCCGTGCGCCATGCGTCCCCGTGCCTGCATTTGCCGCAGATTCTGGCGCAGGCTCTCGTTCCCATAGAATTTGGTGTGTGTGGACAAGATGCTCCCTCCTTACTGAACCACCTGAATGGTGGAGATGCCGTAGCCCTGACAGACGTCGATGCACGCCCGGTCAATGCGCTCGCCGCTGAGGACGATGGGCACTGCCGGCGGACAGGGCACTTTGACTGCCGCACAGATGCGTCCGGCGCTGTGCTGGACGGGCAGAATCTCCTGCGGTGCCAGCGCAGCCTCCCGAATGCCGCAGACGGTTTCCGGATGGGGCAGGCGGAATTTCTGTCCCGCCGGCGGCTGGGACGGTGCGAAGTCCTCCAGCGCCTGCTGGAGTGCGGTGATCTCCTCCGGCGTGTTGGCGGCGGAGAACAGCATGACCACATGGTAGCAGTCGGCGTATTCTAAGATAAAGTGCCGGCTTTGCAGATATGCTTCCAGTTCTGTTCCACAGAAACCGCTGGCGGCAGCGTCAATGGTCAGATGCATTGGCTCGCTGTCCGCAAAGACGTATTTCTGGGAGAGGATGCAGCGCAGCTGCTGGAGCCGTTCGGCGACATCCGCCAGCCGCTCCCGAAACAGCGGAGAGGCAAGCTCCCGGTTGCACCAGTCCAGCGAAGCCAGCATGAGGTAGGAGGGGCTGGTGCTGGCGAACATCGCCATGGCACTGCGCACCCGTTCCGGCGTGGCATCAATGTCGCTGCGCACATGGAGGTAGGCGGTGCCAGTGAGTCCGGACAGCATCTTGTGGGCAGAGTCACAGCAGTAGTCCGCCCCCAACTGAATGGGGTGGCAGCGGTTGGGGAGAAACGCCAGATGTGCGCCGTGGGCGTTGTCCACCAGCAGGCGTGCGTGGTACTGCTGACAAAGTGCGGCAAAAGCGGCGATGTCTGCGGTGCGTCCCAGATAGTCCGGCGAGGTGAGATAGATGCACGCCGGACGGCCCAGCTGCTGTAAAATTTTTTCGAAGTCCTCCGGCGCATAGCTGCCGGAGAGAATGCCGTCGCTCTCCTGGGGGTACACCCACTGTACCGGCAGATCCAGCAGCACGCAGGCATTGAGGAAGGCACGGTGGACGTTGCGTGCAGCGATCACCGTGCGCCCCTCCTGTTTCATCAGCAGGAGCATGGTCTGGATGCAGAGGGTGGAGCCGGCGCAGGAGTAGAGGGTATAGGCAGTGCCGTAGAGGGAGGCAGCGTTTGCCTCGCTCTCGGCGAGAATGCCGTCGGCTTCAAACAGGCTGTCTGCGCCGGTGATCTCGGTGAGATCCAGCTTTGCCGCCTCCTGAAGTGCCGGAGCGCCAAGCCGTCCCTTATGGCCGGGCATGTGCAGGCGGGTGTTGTCTTGTGCGGCGTATGCGGTTAAAAAGTCGTAGACGGGTGTTGTCATGTATGGGAAACCTCCTAGTACAGCCCGTAGGACTGCAGCTTTTTCTGAATTGAAGTGCAGGCACGTTTTCTCGTGCGGGAGACGGTGGATGTGGTGATCCCCAGCGCTGCGGCGATCTCCGGCATCGTCTTCTGCTCCTTATAGTATAGCACAAGAATTTGCTTTTGTCTTGGGGAAAGTTCATTTTTGATGATATTTTTTGCAATGTAACGTGCAAAGCGGCGGGAACCTCGGGACGGCACCTGTGATTCCTCAGGAAACAGCAGACCGCTCCAGTCATTCTTTTTCATGCGCAAGGAACTCCCTCCCTTCCTCCGGCAGATAGCCGCGCATCTGTTCGATGCTCTGGCGCATCTCCCGAATCTCCGTGACCATCAGCCGGCGGCGCTGCTCCAGACTGTCCCGCTCCCGCTGGGGCAGATCGGGGGCTTTCATCATCTCACGCAGCTGGAGGATTCTGGATTCCAGACTTTTGCAGGCATTCTCGTAAGCAAGGATCAACGTTTTCATGGACAAACTCCTTTCCAGAACAACAGGGACACGAAATCTGTGTCCGTGGGTGAATTTTTATCTGGATTGTACCAGCATGTTTTGGAAAAGTCAAGTGTTTGTTCTGAAAATCAGAATTTTAGCAATGCAGGGCAGCAAAAAGCGGGCAGCTGTGGAAAACCACAGTTGCCCGCCGGTGATACGTTTCTGAGATTAGCGCTTAGAGCTCGTGTTCATAGGCGTCTATCTACGTCTTTTCGGCAAATTTTGTTGCATACTGCGTTAAAAATTCTTGCCATACGAAAGTATGCCTGCAAATTTTTGCCTTGTCTGCAAAAAAATTTGCTCGAAAATCCGCATATATTTCCTACGAACACAAGCTCTTACTGTTTGGTGCTGATGCGCATGGAGATGTCGAAGCACTTCACAGAGTGTGTCAGTGCGCCCAGCGAGATGATGTCCACGCCGGTTTCCGCAATGCTGCGGATGGTTGCCTCGGTGACGTTGCCGGATGCCTCCAGCGGAACCCTGCCGTTCACCAGCTGCACTGCCCTGGTCATCTCTTCGCAGCTCATGTTGTCCAGCATGATGATGTCAGCGCCGGCGGACAGTGCCTCTTCCAGCTCTGTCAGGGTGCGGACTTCTACCTCGATCTTCACCATGTGACCGATCTTGGCACGGAGCGCCTGCACTGCCGGCGTGATGCCGCCGTAAGCGTCGATGTGGTTGTCCTTGAGCATAGCGCCGTCGGACAGATTGTAGCGGTGGTTCTTGCCGCCGCCCACGGTGACTGCATACTTCTGAAGCGGACGCAGTCCGGGGAGTGTCTTGCGGGTGTCGGTGATCTGTGCCCGAGTGCCCTCCACCAGTTCCACACAGCGGCTGGTCGCAGTGGCGATGCCGCTCATGTGCTGGAGGATGTTCAGTGCCGTGCGCTCGCCCTTGAGGAGCGTCTTGGTGCTGCCGGTCATGGTGGCGATGATGTCGCCCTTCTTTACCTTTTCGCCGTCGTGGATGCGGATGTCCATCTGGAATCTGCCGCCCACCAGCTCAAAGACACGCTTTGCCACGTCAATGCCGCAGAGGACACCGCTGTCCTTTGCCAGATAGTACGCCTCGCTGGTGTGTGCGTCGTCCATGAGGTTGTCTGTGGTAACGTCAATATAATGAATATCCTCTTCCAGTGCTGCGGTGATCAGCCGGTCGATGTAGGTCTGCTGTAGCATCATAATGGTAGAAATCCTTTCTGTCGCTTTTTTAGAGTACTTCTTTCAGGATGATATAGGCAACGGTTGCCAGAGATTTTGCCTCCACATAGTCTGCGTCTACGATGTAGTTGCCGTTGAGCAGCTGGTTGCGGATTTCCTCGATGCGCCGGAATCCCTCCGGCAGCTTCTCCTTGTTGGGAATGACGAAATAGTTTTCCTGCATGATCTTCCGGATCTCAGTGCGGAAGCCCTTGGGCAGCTTCTGCGCATCGGGAGAAGTCGGGAATGCAGCAGTTTCGTAGGCCGACGGAGTGTTCGGCAGCTTCTTGGCGATGTCCAGTGCTGCCTGGCGGGAGAATACCAGTGCCTCCAGCAGGGAGTTGCTGGCAAGGCGGTTGTTGCCGTGAACGCCGGTGTGCGAGCATTCGCCTGCGGCGTACAGATTGGGGATGGTGGTCTCCGAATTGGTGTCCACCTGAATGCCGCCCATGAGGTAGTGCTGGCACGGGAAGATCGGAATCGGTTCCTTGGTCATGTCGTAGCCCTGTTCCAGAACCTTTTCGTAGATCATGGGGAACCGGTTGCGGACGAACTCCGGATCCTTGTGGGAAATGTCCAGATAGAAGTTGTCGGACTTGGTCTCCCGGCTCTCCAGAATGATAGAGCGGGATACCACGTCACGGGGTGCCAGTTCCAGCCGCTCGTCATAGCGGTCCATGAACCGCTCCTTCTTGCAGTTGAGCAGGTAAGCGCCCTCGCCGCGGACTGCCTCGGAGATGAGGAAGCACTCTCTGGTGTGGTGGTCGTTGAAAGCGGTGGGATGGAACTGGATCAGGTGCAGGTTGCGGATCTCTGCGCCGTTTTCATAGGCAAAGGCAATGCCGTCGCCGGTGGCAATTTTGGAATTGGTGGTGAAGCTGTAGACCCGTCCGATACCGCCGGTTGCCAGCAGCATGAAGTGGCTGTTATATGTGGTAAAGGAGCCGCCCTGCATGATGTTGACCGAGAAACCGGTGCCGGTCTTTTTCATGCCCACCATCATAGCGTGTTCCAGAATGGTGACATTGGGCAGGGTCTTGACCTTGCGGATGAGCTTGTCCAGAATCTCTGCGCCGGTGGCATCCTTGTGGTGGAAGATGCGGTGGCGGCAGTGACCGCCCTCCAGTGTCCGGTGCAGCTCGCCGTCCGGCGTGCGGTCGAAATCCACGCCCATGTCCAGAATTGCCTGAATCTCGTGGGCAGCGTGGGTGGTCAGAATGTGCAGCGTCTCCGGATTGTTTTTGAATCCGCCGGCAACCATGGTGTCATGCTCATGCAGTTCAATGGAATCCTGCGGGGACTTGTATACACCGGCAATTCCGCCCTGCGCCAGTGCGGAGTTGCATAGCGTCAGCTCCTGCTTGCAGACCAGCAGAACCCGGCAGGAGGCGGGAAGATTGATTGCACCGTATAGTCCGGCTGCACCGCAGCCCGCAATGATCACATCAAAATTGTTTTCCATAACATTCACGCTTTCTATTCGTTTTCTATGGGGTGTTCCGTTTTCCAAAATGCACCTAATACACCTGTATCAGGGTTGAAAGGCGCACTTTGTCCCGCTTCTGGCGGTGTTTCCATCCTAGTATAGCATACCTCGCCCCATTTGTCACTACTTTTTGCGCACTTTCGGAAAATTGCGCAAAATGGAAAGCGAAACCTGTTAAATTTTTGACAAATGAAAGCGGCGGTACGGAAAAACGGGGGATTTGGGGCGGGGATTTCTTTTCCAATGGAAATCCTGTGGAATATTTACAGAAATACCTTGACAAGCAGCCGGAAACAGTGTAAAATAATATTGTTGTATCAATTTACAAAACGAATTCCGGCGCAGTTTTGCCGGAAAGCGCTGCATTTCTGGAGAGTCTGCGGACTCTCGTGTGCGTTTGATTTATTTGATAAGCTGCGGGCAACGCCTGCGGTTGTGTGCTGGCCGGTGTGTCTTTTTGTGCACGGCGGGCACTCTAGATGTGGATGCTGAATCAAGCAAAATATAATGTTCCTCAAAGCCGGCTCTGTGCGGCAAAAATCGTGTTGCGGACTGGCTTTGGTTTCGAAAGATGCAAAATAGGATTGTTGTATGGAAAGGAGTCAGAATTCCATTGGAAATTCCGACACTGCGGCAGAGGGGGTTGTGTCTGTACAGGGTGAGAACTGTGCGGATGCCAGATCGCAGTTTTGAAAAATGAATACGAACGCACATGCCTTTTTGGCGAAAATGCTGTTGTACCGATATACAAAAGTCAAAAAAGGAGGTTGTGCAAAAAATGCCTAGTTTGAATTTGGCAGTTGCCATTGTGCTGTGTCTGGTGGCATTGCTGGCAGGTGCCGGCATCGCCGGAATGGTATCCTATCGAAAGGGTATCGCTGCCGGCGTGGAACAGCGGAAACAGCAGGCGGAAGCTGCCATTGGCTCTGCGGAAAAGGAGGCAGGCCGGATTCTGGAAGATGCCCAGCGGGAAGCCGATGCCAAGAAAAAGAACGCATTGGTCGAGGCAAAGGACGAGATCTATAAGCTTCGTTCGGAGGCGGAAAAGGAAATCAAGGACAGACGCTCGGAAGTTGGCCGGCAGGAACGCCGTGTGCAGCAGAAGGAAGAGAGTCTGGACAAGAAGACCGACAATCTGGAGCGAAAGGAAGAGTCCCTCAAGCGGAAGATCCAGACGGCCGAGCAGCGCCTGGCAGAGGCGGAGGAAGTCAAGGCAAGCCAGATGCAGGAGCTGGAACGCATCTCAGAGCTGACACGGGAGCAGGCAAAGGAATACATCCTGCAAAGCCTGGAGGATGAGCTGACGCACGAAAAGGCGCTGAGGCTGTCCAGCTATGAGCAGCAGCTCAAGGACGAGTGCGAGGACAAGGCCCGCAGCTACATCTCGCTGGCCATTGCCAAGTGCGCTGCCGATCAGGTTTCGGAGTCGGCGGTCTCTGTGGTAACGCTGCCCAACGACGAGATGAAGGGACGCATCATCGGCAGAGAGGGACGGAACATCCGTGCGCTGGAAACGCTGACCGGTGTCGATATCATCATCGACGATACGCCGGAGGCAATCGCCCTGTCCTGTTTCGACCATGTGCGCCGTGAGGTTGCCCGGATCGCACTGGAAAAACTCATCAACGACGGCCGGATTCATCCGACCAAGATCGAGGAAATGGTGGAGAAAGCAAAGCGTGAGGTGGAACACCGCATCCGTCAGGAGGGCGAACGTGCTGTGCTGGAAACCAATGTCCACGGTCTGAATAACGAATTGGTCAAGCTGCTGGGCCGGCTGTACTACCGCACCAGCTACCGGCAGAATGTTCTGGCGCACTCCATCGAGGTGGCAAAGCTCGCCGGTGTCATGGCAGCAGAAATGGGCGTGGATGCCAATCTGGCACGCCGTGCCGGACTGCTCCACGATATTGGTAAGGCGCTCACCGCTGAGATCGAAGGCTCCCACGTCCAGATCGGCGTGGATGTCTGCCGGAAGTACAACGAGAACGCCGATGTCATTCATGCGATCGAGGCGCATCACAACGACGTTGAGCCACGCACTGCGGTTGCCTGTATTGTGCAGGCTGCCGATGCGATCTCGGCAGCACGCCCCGGCGCAAGAAGCGAGAACTACGAAAACTACATCAAGCGGCTGCAAAAGCTGGAGAGCATCTGCTCCTCCTATGAGGGCGTGGAAAAATGCTATGCCCTGCAGGCAGGCCGTGAGATTCGTGTCATGGTAGTGCCGGAAATCATCAACGACGAGAAGATGGTTCTGGTGGCACACCAGATCGCAAAGCAGATCGAAGCAGAGATGGACTACCCCGGTCAGGTCAAGGTCAACCTGATTCGGGAGAGCCGTGTGGTCGATTACGCAAAATAAGAACCTGTCTTTAAAAGCGTATCCACGTATATTTCTTGTGTAGACAGGTTCTAAAGAATCAGCAAAGCCCTGACTTCCGTTTGGAAGCTCAGGGCTTTTTGTATCATGCTATAAAAATCAGAATTTTGTCACAGGCTCCGGCGCAGCCTCCATGTCCTCCCGTGCAATGTCAAAGGTGAAGCACTGGGACTGGTCGGTCAGACCGGCAGCGGGGAAGTAGAGGAATGTCACCGTGGAGAAGTCCGCCGGCAGCTCTGCTCCCACGTAGCCCTGCCGGGATTCTCCGGCGGGGATGGGATCGTTGAAGCTTTCGGCGTCCTCGCCGAATTGCAGCATGACAAAGCGGTTGCTGCGGATGTCGATGCCGGGATAGCCCTCGCCGTCCGCCAGAATGGCGAAGCTGTTGGAGAGGAAGCTGGTGGCAAGATCCTGATCGGTGTTGTTGTGGATGGTCAGCTGGAAGAAGACCAGTCCCAATTCCTGTTCGTCCTCGGTGAACGTGTGGTCGGAGAGGTACACCTTGTCCAGTGTGGCGCTGACGCCTTTTGCCTCCACTTCCTTGCCCACCTCAGCGGTCTGGAAGTTGACCTCCTGCGAATCCACCTCCTGCAATGCAGGCGAGGAGGTGACGGCGGATTTGTCCTCTACAATGCGAACCGTGCCCTTTTCAGTCTTGCTGCCGCAGGCAGTGCAGGAGAGCAGAAGCATGGCGCCGGTGCAGAGTCCCATGAATTTCCAGTATGTTTGTTTCATGAAAAAAAGTCCTTTCTGTCGAAGTTGTATAGAAAAAAGGCTGCCCTGTTTCCGGCAAATTAACCGGAGCAAGACAGCCTTTTGCGAAATGTACCGATGCTTAGTCAGCTTCAATTGCGTCTGCCGGACATTCATTTGCACAAGAACCGCAGGAAATGCATGCATCCTCTGCAATTTCATACTTGTCAGCACCCTCGGAGATTGCGCCTACCGGACATGCACTCTCACAGCTGCCGCAGCTCAGACATGCGTCTGTAATCTTATATGCCATTTTCATTTCACCTCCGCTCGGGAAACGCTTTTGCTTGCGGAATGGGAAGCGCTCCGGAGGAACGGTCCGCATTCCGAAGCGGCGGGGGGAATCCCCCTGCTGCCTCTATTATAGCAGATTCTTTTTCAAAAAGCAAGCGTTTTTCCATAGCAGGAAAAAGTTTTTTCTGCGGGCTTATTCCAGCACGTGTTCCAGCGCCTGTCCGAAGATGGAGGAGATGTGGGAGTCCGCCAGCGAATAGAAAATGGTCTTCCCCTCCCGGCGGCTGGTGACCAGCCGGGACTGCTTGAGGATGCGCAGCTGGTGGGAGATGGCAGACTGGGTCATTTCCAGCTTCTGTGCGATGTCCCGCACGCACTCCTCCTGATGGAACAGGACGAAGATGATGCGGACACGGGTGGGATCTCCGAAGATCTTGAACAAATCTGCGACTTTGACCAGTGTTTCCTCTGACGGCATCTGTGCCGGAAGCAGGGTGTGCGGGTGGTGGTGATGCGGTTCCATGCGGACATGCCTCCCTTGCGGTGATTTCTTCTGAATACCATCATACGACATTTTTCCGGATTTGTCAAGCAACGGCAGCGAAAATGCACGCAGAGCCGTTTGGAGAAGGCGCTCTTATCGGGAATCACCTTTCAGAAATTCCAGCTTTGGCAACCGCTTGTCTGCACTTGCCGGTTGACGAAATCTGTCGAAGAAAATCGAGAAAAATCGGAAAAACTTGTTTTCCCGTATGGTACACATTGCCGAAATGAAAATTTCAAAAAATCGAACCTTTTTATTTTTGCTTCACTAAACTATGCAGAATATCGGTGTGTTATAATAAAGGCAATATTACAATGGTATCGGGAATGATGCCATTTCGAAAGTGCCGCTGAAGGGGACGGCGTAGATTAGAAAGAGGAAATTATGACAGCAACAAAACAAGAGCGCCGGCAGCAGGCTGCGCCGGCACAGAGTGTGGACGTGGTCGAAGACTTCGACTACAGCAATCACTCAGATTCCTATAACCGGGCGTTTAAAGCATGGCGCAAGGACGAGAAGAACGACTATGTCTTCCGCTGCAAGCAGGGGACGGAAGTTGTGTATGTGGAGGGAAAGGGCTACTCTGCTTCCGATCCGGCGGCGGAAGAGCGCAGCGCCATGGTGCGTATTAACGTGGTGATCGGTGTGGCAATGCTGTGCTATCTGCTGATTGAGAACCTGCTGAGCGTGGTGCTCATGGGCGTGTTCCACCTGATTGGTATTGATGTGAATTATACCTATTCCGACAACACTCTCTACGGCAACCAGACCGCCGTGCTCCTGATTCTCATGGCGGAGAGTCTGCTGAAATATCTGGTGCCGATTCTGATCTTCCACCACTTTTTCCGCATGCCGCGCAGTGTGAGCGCACAGCTTCGTCCCTATGTGCCGGCGGAGATGCTGTCATCGTTTTTCATCACCATTGCAGCGTTTTCCGTGTCCAACATCTGGCTGCTGTTCTCCTCGGTCAACATCATCAGCTACAGCGCACTGGGGAACGCCTACTATGCCGTGTCTTACATGAGTCCGGCTTACCAGATGATCTACATGCTGTATGAACTGCTGATCGTGACGGCGCTGACGGAGATCATGCTCCACGGCGAGGTGTTCCACGTATTGCGGCAGTTCGGGGACTGGTATGCTGTCGCTGTGACCTCGATGCTGGCGGTGTGCGCTGCCCATAGTCCGGTGACGGTGCTCATGGAATTTGTGGTTTCCGTCATTGCCGGCTGTGCCGTGCTGCGCAGCGGTTCGCTGCTTTCGGCGATTTTCAACCGCATTGCCTGCCGTGTGATCCTTTTGGTGCTGTTCCTCATGGAGATTCAGCCCAGCCACCGGATGTACATCTATCGCCCGTGGTTTTTGGTGGGGCTGCTAGTGGTCGGCCTTGCAGGCATGGTGCTGTTCACCAATCCGGCACGGAAACGATGCGGACTGGTGACCCAGAAGCATTACCTCTCGCCACGCCAGCGCCTTGCTGTCCTCCAGCGCTCCGGCCCGCTGGCTATCACGTTCGGGCTGTGTCTGGTGCTCATGGTAATCGAGGTGGTGTTCTGATGCTGCCGGCAATTCAGACACCTTACGAGCCGGAGGTGCGGTACATGGAGCGTGCGCTGGAACTGGCGGAGCTGGCGGCAGCGGAGGGCGAAGTGCCGGTGGGTGCTGTGGTAGTGCATAAGCCCACCGGCGCAATTATCGGCGAGGGCTATAACCGCCGGGAAGCGGCAAAATCCCCCCTCTCCCATGCGGAGATTCTGGCGATCCGGCAGGCGAGCCGGACGCTGGGCGGGTGGCGTTTGCTGCAGAGCGCAATTTATGTGACGCTGGAACCATGCCCGATGTGTGCCGGCGCCATTCTTCATGCCCGGCTGGATCAGGTGATCTTCGGGACACGGGACCCCAAGGGCGGTGCCGTCTGCTCCGTGGAGCAGATGTTCAAGCTGCCCTATAACTGGAAACCGCAGGTGATGGAGGGCATGCTGCAGCCGGCTTGTGCGGCGGTGCTGCAAGACTTTTTCCGGCAGCTGCGGCAAAAAAAGAAAGCGGCGGACTCCGCTGCGGAAAAAAGGTGATAACATGTGGAAATTTCAGGATATCTCCCTCCCCATGGAGGAGCGTGTGCAGGACTTGCTGGCGCATCTGACGCTGGCGGAGAAGATCGGACTGCTCTCCATCCACCAGCTGCCCATTCCCCGTCTTGACATCGGGGAGTGGTACATCGGCACCGAGGTGGCACGGGGCTATGTCTCACGGGATCCGGAGGAACCCTCTACGGTGTTTCCGCAGCCCATCGGCATGGCGTCTACCTTTGACCCGTCGCTGATGTACCAGCTGGGAGAAATCGCCGGCGAGGAGGCACGTTTCTACCAGCGGAAAGACCCCAAGAGCCACCTCATGCTGTGGGGGCCTACGGTAGATCCGGAACGTGACCCGCGCTGGGGACGGACAGAAGAGGGCTACGGTGAAGACCCGTTTCTCATCGGCGAGATGACGGCAGCGTATACACAGGGCATGGCAGGGGAAGACCCCGTCTACCGCCGGACAATCCCCGCCCTGAAGCACTTCTGTGCCAACAACAACGAGAAAAACCGTGGCAGCTGCTCCGCCAACGTGACGCCCCGCACCCTTCACGAGTATTATTACCGTGCCTTTGAGGGCGCTGTTGTGCGTGGCGGTGCAGACTCCATGATGGCAGCGTACAATGAGCTGAGCGGTGTGCCGGCGTGTATGAATCCGGATTTGCAGCACGTGGTGAAAGACCAGTGGCATCTGGGATTCGTCGTCACAGACAGCGCCGATTTCACGCAGAACGTCCTGATGCACCACGCCTTTGCCACCCATGCCGAGGCGCTGGCTGCCTGCCTGAAAAACGGCTGCGATGTGATGACGGATGACGAAGACGCTGTGACTGCTGCTGCGTGGGATGCGTTGGATCGGGGACTGATTACCGAACAGGACATCGACCGTGCAGTGGGCAGCTCCATGCTGGGACGGTTCCGGCTGGGCGAGTTTGACGGCGATGCGTGCCTTTATAATACAGAGCCGGCGGAAACCGACACCCCCATCCACCGTGCGGTGAATCAGTGCGCTGCCATGGAGCAGATGTGTCTGCTCCACAACACCGGCATTCTCCCTCTGCAATTGCAGAAGGGACAGAAGGTGGCGGTCATCGGTCCGCTGGGCGCAGAGAACTATCGGGACTGGTATACCGGTGTCGCCTCCTATGGGGTGAACATTCGGGACGGACTGCGGCAGCGTCTGGGCACAGAACAGGTGCTCTTCGATGACGGCTATGACGTGGTTGCCGTGCAGTCTGTGCTGACCGGCAAGTACTGCACTGTGGCGGAGGATGGAACGCTGTATGCTAGCGCAGCGGAGATCGGCGAGCGGGAGCGCTTCCGCTGTCACGACTGGGATTTCGGCAGCATGAACCTGTATGCCTGCTGCAACGACCGCTATGTGACGGAGGACGGCGCCTACCGTGCTACGAGTGCAACGCCTTATGCGTGGTTCATTCGGGAGTGGCTGAAGCCGGAGCCGTATGGGGACACCACGCTGTTTGGCAGCTGGCAGGATATTCCCATGGATGTGGCAGTGCAGCCGGACGGAACGCTGCACGCCGTTCCCCATGCCCGGCCGGATGCCGCACGGCAGTTCCGGCTGGTTTCCGTGGAGGACGGCGCAGCACGGGCTGCGGCGCTGGCGAAGCAGGCGGATGTGGTGGTGCTCTGTGTGGGAAATCACCCCATGCAGGTGGCACGGGAGTGCTACGACCGTCCCGATCTGGAACTGCCGGCACATCAGAAAAAGCTGATCGAGGCAGTGCGTCAGGCGAATCCCAACACGGTTCTGGTGGTGGTGTCCAGCTATCCCTATGGGCTGGGCGAGGTGCAGAAACATGTTCCGGCGATTTTGTATACCACTCACGCCGGCGCAGAGCTGGGCAACGCCGTGGCGGAAACGCTGCTGGGCGGGAACAATCCGGCTGCACGCTGCCCCATCACATGGTACCGCAGTGCGCAGGATCTGCCGGACATCATGGAATATGACATCATTCAGGCAAACCGCACCTACCTCTATGACGATGGGGAGGTGCTGTACCCCTTTGGACACGGGTTGTCCTATACCACATTTGCCTATTCCAATTTGACCGCTGAGAAAAAGGCGGGCGGTGTGCTGTTCCGGCTGACGGTGGAGAACACCGGCGAGCGGGACGGCGATGAGGTTGTGCAGCTGTATGCGCAGGAGCTGACCTCACGGGTGAAGCGTCCGCTGCGCCAGCTGTGTGCGTTCCAGCGAGTGCATGTGCCGGCAGGCGAGTGCTGTCCGGTGACGCTGTTTGTGCCGCAGCATGCGCTGGAGTTCTACGATGTTACACGGGAGAAAATGGTGATGGAGCAGGGACGCTATGCCTTTCGGGCAGGGGCATCCTCTGCGGACATCCGGCTGGAGCTGGAGCTGACGCTGGACGGCGAAACCATTCCGTCACGGGATCTGGGCGCACCGGTGCTGTGCAAGAACTACGACACCAAGTCCGGCATCGCTACAACGCTGCAATTCTCCAAGGGACAGAACGACTGGTACGGCTGCACCAATGACTTGGGCGGTGAGTTTGTCTTTGCACAGGCGGCGTTTGAGAATTACACCGCTGCGGAATTGTGGGCGGCAGCGCCCTGCGCCAAAGCAACGGTGCGGATTTTCGCCGGCGAGCAGGAGCTTGGCAGCGTGGAGATTCCGCCGTCCCGCAGTCCGGAGGATTTCCATCCGTATGCGGTCAGGCTGAAAGCGTATGCCGGCGTGGCAGATCTGCGCCTGAAGATCGAGGGACTTGCCAGCGTTTTTCGTGTGCAGTTCGGCGCATAACGCAAGGATTTGAAAGAAATAATAGAAGAGCCTGCCGGATCCTCTGCGGAATCTGGCAGGCTCTATTTGGGTTATCTGTTTTGTTTATGAGAGAGAAAGCCCGAAGCTGACCTGCAATGCGTGGTCTACCTTGGTCATGGAGGGCGTATCCAGTTCTCCCATCCGGTCTTTCAGACGGCGTTTGTCCAGCGTCCGGATTTGTTCCAGCAGGACAACGCTGTCTTTGGTCAGTCCGCAGGTGGCTGCCTGCACGTCGATGTGTGTGGGCAGCTTCGCCTTATCCCGGCGGCTGGTGATGGCAGCGGCGATGACGGTGGGGCTGTGCCGGTTTCCGATGTCGTTCTGCACAATAAGTACCGGTCGGATGCCGCCCTGTTCGGAACCTACCACAGGACTGAGATCTGCGTAATAAATTTCGCCACGCTTGACGAGCATGGGAATCCCTCCTTTTGTCTGTTTGGCCGATGTGTAAAATTGTTCTGCCAGTAGTATGCCCCTGTGCCGGGCGGTTATGCAAAGGCAGCACTGCATCAATTTCTTTTGTTTCATCATATTCGAAAAAAGGCGGGGAAGTTCCGCCTAGCGCCTGAGCAGCGCACGGAGGGTGAATGGCGCATCCTTCCGGAAGTAGGAGGGCAGGAGGAACTCCATATGGGGCAGATTCCGCATCACGCCGAACAGCAGCAGAAAAACCAGACTGCCCCAGAGCAGGAGCTTTTCCGCCCGGCTGTTTTTGGCGAGCCAGTGCGGATGCCACACCATGCGGATGACGGCAGCTCCCAGCCAAATGGGCGCAAGAACCGCAATGGCGAGATTTTCCCGTGCAGCTCCCGGAATGTCCAGATGCAGCAGCCGGATGCAGAAGTGGGATACCCCGCAGCCGGGGCAGGCGAAGCCTGTAATCTTCTGGAACAGGCAGGGGATGCGAAAAGGGGTCAGCTGGGTGATGAGAAAGTAGGCCATTCCCAGCATCAGTACCACGCCGGCGAACCGGCACTGTCTGGTATGGCGGCGGAGCCAGAGGGAGATGCGTCTGCGCATGGGTGTTCCTCCAAAAAGAAAGGGCTGCGCCGATCAGCACAGCCCCAAGGGGTTCATGTATGGTTGTCGTGTTTCTTAGCCAGCCAGATTGTTCAGTTCGTTCTGCATCAGTGCCCAGGAAACGATGCTCAGTCCGACAATGCCCAGAACCAGATAGAGCACGCCGGAGTTGCTGGAGGCAATGCCGCGGGCCGTCTTGATCTGATCCAGACGTTCGCCCTGCTTATACAGCCAGTACCAGCTGTAAATGCCGCAGGTCACCAGACTCAGCAGAATGACGATACCGCCGGAGGTGGCATTGGGGTCGCCGGTCAGCTTGTTGACATCTTCAGTCAGGGTGTACAGCCAGTACAGACCGTAGATACCGCAGGTCACGAACGAGAGAATGATGCACAGTGCAAGGTTTCTCTGGGGAATGCCGGCACCGCCGTAGTTGTTGGGCGGGATGGGGGCAGAGTTGGACGGCTGCTGCGGTGTGGGGTTCGGCTGAACGGGGGGGACAGCGTTTGCAGGCAGGGGCTTTCCGCAATTCGGGCAGAATCCTGCGCCGTCCGGGTTGTTGCTTCCGCAATTGGGACAAATCATGGTAATACTCCTCATATCATAAAAATTTGACTGCGATCCTGTGCAGCCACAAAAAGATATTCTCATTATAGCATAGATATTTCCTGGTGTCAACGTGTTTGTTCAAAAAAATTGAAAAAAATGAAACAAAAAGACGGGAAATGCGAAAAAGCAGCCAGTGCATCCTGACTGCTCTTATGCGGAACTGGTGCGGAGTGTCATCCCTCCAGCTGCCGTCCCAAAAACTGCGACGCCGCCTGAATCAGGCTTTTCTGGCTGTCGCTGATCTCCATGCCCTTTCCGTCATCCAGAAAGGCAACGGCGCCGGTGACATCGCCGGCGGAAATAATGGGCATGCATGCCACTGCGCTGCGGTCTACGCCCTCTGCCGGAAGCAGATGCGGCTGGCCGGAATCGGCGAAGTACTGCCGGCGGCTCTCCATCAGTTCCTCCAGCTCCGGAGAAACACGGCGTGCGTTCCACTCCTTTTTGGCTGCGCCGGAGACTGACACCACGTGATCCCGGTCAAAGACGGCAACGGGGCATCCCGCCAGACGGTGCATGATCTCTGCCACCTGTGCGGCGCTCTCCCCCATTTCTCCGATGGGAGAGTATTTCTTGAAAATAACTTCGCCGTCCCCGCTGGTGTAGATCTCCAGCGGATCGCCCTCCCGGATGCGCATGGTGCGGCGAATCTCCTTGGGAATGACGACCCTTCCCAGATCGTCGATACGTCTTACAATTCCTGTCGCTTTCATTGGCGGATTCCTCCATGATTTATGCTGGGAAAGCGAAATGCTCTCCTGCGGTGATGCTATTGTCTGCCAAAACGGGAGAAATATACAGGCAGCATGGCGTAAGCTTTGTGCGGGTTGCCCATAGGAACATATTGCCCGTTTTCGGGCGAATTTATCCCGCTATCTGTGAAAAGTGCAATGAAATTCATAAATATTGTTTATTGACACTGTATAATTTGTGTAGTATAATAAGAGTATTGCGGGATAAAATTTTCCTGCGCAGGAACGGCATTTCGCAGAGCGCCCTTTTCTCTGCGGAACGGTCGGAATGGAATTTTTTATGAGGTGATTGTATGAAGCGAAAAATCGGAGCATGGATCTCCGCCGCAGTGCTTTGTCTGACATCGGTGGGTGCAGCTGTGCCCGCTGTGTCGCAGACGGTTTCTGCTGCGGGAACCAATCAGGTGGAGTATCTCAACCGGGGAATCTCCGCCATCAACACAGGGTCGGGAATGCTGGTCAGCTGGCGGTTTCTCGCCAACGATTCGGACAGTGCCGTGTTCCAGCTGTACCGGAACAACACGCTGATCTATACCAGCAATGCCGGAGAATCCACCTGTTATCTGGATGCCGGCGGAAAGAGTACGGATGCCTACCGTGTGGATACCGTAGAGGGCGGCAAGGTGGTTTCCTCGGAGAACTGCGCCCTGATCTCCAACCAGAGCTATTTTCAGCTGAATCTGGATCCGCCCACAGGAAGCGGCTGCACCTATTCCCCCAATGACTGCTCGGTGGGCGATGTGGACGGTGACGGCACCTATGAGATCTTTATGAAGTGGGATCCCTCCAACTCCAAGGATAACTCCCAGAAGGGCAAGACCGGCAATGTCTTCATTGACTGCTACCGGCTGGACGGCACACGCCTGTGGCGCATTGACCTGGGCAAGAACATCCGTGCCGGCGCACACTACACCCAGTTCTTTGTGGCGGACTTCGACAGCGACGGCAAGGCGGAGATGACCTGCAAGACGGCGGACGGCACGGTGGACGGCAAGGGCACAGTCATCGGCGATGCCTCCAAGGACTACCGCAATTCCAGCGGGTATGTGCTCTCCGGACCGGAGTACTACACCCTGTTCGACGGCAGCACCGGCGCAGCGCTGGACACCGTCAACTATGAGCCGGCACGCGGCACAGTTTCCAAGTGGGGCGACAGATACGGCAACCGTGTGGATCGGTTCTGGGGCACGGTGGCATATCTGGACGGCGTACACCCCAGCGTAGTCACCGGACGAGGCTATTACACCCGTATGACTGCCACCGCCTATGACGTAGTCAATAAGAAGCTGGTGAAGCGCTGGGCGTTTGACACCGGCAACGACAAGAGTGCTGCTGGCTACGGCGACGGCAACCATAACAGCATGGCTGCCGATGTGGATGGTGACGGCAAGCAGGAGATCATCACAGGTTCGACCTGTCTGGACGACAACGGCAAGGTGCTGTGGTGTCTGAATAAGGGACACGGCGATGCGCTGCACCTGGGGGATCTTCTCCCCAGTCGGAGCGGGCTGGAGCTGTGGATCTGCCACGAGGATAAGCCCTACGGCGTTTCGCTGGTAGATGCCTCCAACGGCAAGATCCTCTTCCACAAGGACGGCACCGGCGACACGGGACGCTGCTGTGCGGACAATGTCTGGACCGGCAACGACGGCGCAGAATTCTGGGGACTGGGGAACGATGTCTTTGACGGCAGCGGCAACACCCTCAGCTGCCGCAGACCGGCAGTCAACTTTTTGTCCTACTGGGACGGCGATCTGGAACGTGAGATTCTGGACGGCTACACCGATTCCCCTGCCACCATCTCCAAGATGGGCGCAGACGGCAAGCTGACCACACTGCTCACCACCGATGGCTATTACACCTGCAACACCACCAAGGGCACGCCCTGCCTGTCCGCCGACATCTTCGGCGACTGGCGGGAGGAACTCATTGTCCGTGGGGCGGACAGCAAGTCCATCCGCATCTACTGCACCCCCTACGACACGGACTACCGCATCACGACACTGATGCACGACCCGCAGTATCGGGTACAGGTTTCGGCACAGCAGACCGCCTATAACCAGCCGCCACACGCCAGCTTCTACCTCGGCTCTGAACAGCCGCTGCCGGCACGTCCCAACGTCACCGTACTGGGACAGACCGCCGCACCGGTGGATCCGCCGACACCGCCCACGCCGGCAGAGCCGACAGCTGCGACGCTGCGGGAGGGCGCAGTCTACATGCTGAAGAACGTGAACAGCGGACTCTATCTGGAAGTTGCCAACGGTGCTGCTGAGAACGGCGCAAACCTCCAGCAGTGGGGTGCGGACAGCGCAGCAGCGCACAACACATGGCGTGTCAAGTCCGCCGGCGACGGATACTATTATCTGTACAGTCAGGTGGGCGACAAGATCACCTACCTCATGGATACCTCCGGCGGAAAGGCGGACAACGGCACCAATCTGGCGCTCTGGACGAAGAGCAGCCGGGAGTATGCGCAGCAGTACCTGTTCTCCCTGAACGAGGACGGCTCCTATACCATTTACACCGGTGCTTCCGATAAGAAGTCCTGCGTGGAGGTGGAGAATGCCAGCAAGAGCAGCGGTGCCAACGTCCAGCAGTGGGAGAGCAACGGAAACGCCTGCCAGCACTGGATTCTGGAAGAGGTGACCAATCCGGGCAGCGTGATCGACACCAGCCAGATCTATCAGATCATCAACGTAAACAGCGGACTCTATCTGGAGGTTGCCAACGGCACCGCAGAGGCTGGCGCCAATGTCCAGCAGTGGGGTGCAACGGAACCCGCCAGCCATAACAGCTGGGTGCTGGAGGATGCCGGCGACGGCTACTATTATATCATATCCCGCCTGGGCGACGGACAGACCTATTATCTGGATGTCACCGGCGCCAAGACAACGGACGGCACCAACATGGAGATCTGGACAGGACTGAAAAACGATGCCCAGAAGTTCAAGCTGGTACAGAATCCGGACGGCAGCTACCAGATTCTCACTAAAATCTCCGGGGATCACAGCGGTGTGGGCGTGTCCGGCGCTTCGAAGGACAACGGCGGCAACGTCATCGAGTGGCAGGTCAACACCAGCAGCGACCAGTCGTGGACGTTTGTCCCCGTGGGCAAGCGTGTGGCGGAAACAGAACCGATCGTGACCGATGCGCCGCAGGAAACGACCACCACAACCGTTCTTGCAACAGAACCGCCTGTGACCGAGCCTGTGACCGAGCCCATCACTGAACCCGTGACCGAGCCGGTCACCGAGCCTGTGACCGCACCGGAAACCACAGCCCAGACCACAGCTGCAACTACAAAGACTACCACCAAGGCAACCACAAAGACTACCACCAAGGTAACCACAAAGACTACCACCAAGGCAACTACAAAGACTACTACCAAGGCAACCACAAAGATTACCACCACGATTTCCATTGACAGCAGCGCATTCTACGGCGATGTCAATCTGGACGGCGATGTGGATCTGGCAGATGCTGTATTGCTGAATAAGGCAGTGGCAGGAACGGTTTCGCTGAACGAGCAGGCAGCACGCAACGCCGACTGCAACGGCGACGGCAAGCGAAGCGCCGATGACAGCATGGTATTGCTGAAGTTCCTGGTACACCTGGTTCAGGATCTCCCGAATATGGGCTAAGCCCCTGTTCTGCCTGCGAAAATCACATTCCAGCAAAAAATCCCCCGTACCATTCCGGTGCGGGGGATTTGCGGTTTTTCGATGGAAAAAGGCTGCGCTTATTCTGCGACAGAGTTGACGAACATATCATAGATGCAGCGGATTGCCTGTTCGAAGTCGGCTTCCTTGACAGCAACGATGACGTTCAGCTCGCTGGAACCCTGATCGATCATGCGGACATTGATTCTGGCGTGTGCCAGCGCTGCGAAAATGCGGGCAGCTACACCACGTGTCCGGCACATACCACGGCCAACTACGGCGATGAGAGCGATGTTTTCTTCCACATCCATGCTGTCCGGCTGAACAGCCTTGATGATCTCTGTGCGGATCTGTTCCTCGATGCCCTTGAGGTGTTCGGTGTCCACGATAACGGTCATGGAGTCGATGCTGGAGGGCATGTGTTCCAGCGGAATCTGGTGGTCTGCCAGTACGCTCAGCACGTCACGGCAGAAACCGATCTGGCTGTTCATGAGATCCTTGTGGATGTTGATGGAGGTGAACTGTTTCTTGCCGGCAATACCGGTGATGGTGTAAGCGCTGACCTCCTCGTCGGAGCTGTCCGGTACGATCATCGTGCCCGGCTCTTCCGGCGCATTGGTGTTGCGGATGTTGATGGGGATGCCTGCGGCACGAACCGGGAAGATGGCTGCTTCATGGAGCACCGATGCGCCCATGTAGGACAGCTCACGCAGTTCGGTGTAGGTGATGGTGCGGATGACTGCCGGATTTTCCACAATGCGGGGGTCTGCCACTAAGAAACCGGAAACGTCCGTCCAGTTCTCATACAGTGCAGCCTTGACTGCGCCGGCAACGATGGAGCCGGTGACATCGCTGCCGCCGCGGGAGAAGGTCTTGACATAGCCGTCTGCACCGCAGCCGTAGAAGCCGGGGATGACAGCGTTTTCCAGGTCTGTCAAACGGGCACGCAGCGCCTCCTCGGTCTTCTGGTCGTCCAGGCTGCCGTTGGGCTGGAAGAAGATGACATCCGCAGCATCCACGAACGGAAAGCCCAGATAAGCGGCGATGACCTTGCCGTTGAGGTATTCGCCGCGGCTTGCAGCGTAGTCCTTGCCGGCACGCTTGCGGAAGTTCTCTGCGATGACTGCAAATTCGTCTGCCAGCGACAGCTGGATGCCCAGACCGGCGATAATGTCGTCATACCGTGCCTGAATTGCCTCCAGTTCCTTCTGAAATTCTACGCCGGCCTCTGCCAGTGCATAGCAGGCATACAGCATATCGGTGACCTTGGTGTCGCCGGAAAACCGCTTGCCCGGTGCGGAGGGAACGACATACCGCCGCTGGGGGTCTGCCTGAATGATTGCCGCCGCCTTCTGAATCTGCTTTGCGTCCGCCAGACTGCTTCCGCCGAATTTTACAACTTTGATTGCCATACTTGTATCCATGAGATCCCGGGGATCTCTCTCCTCATTGATGATATTTATGGTTGTTGCAGGAGTAACCATAGCCAAAACTCCGTCTTTTTCACGCCGATTGCGCATCATATACTAGTATACTCGTTTTTTCGGCAAAAATCAATGGGAGAAATGCTACAAATTTTCGCTGTTTTTTGATTGTGCTTTTGGTAAATACGCTTGTCCTTTTACGGCGGACACAGAAAAAAGCCGCCGGATTTCCGAAAAATCCGGCGGCAGGATGCCATATGGGTGGGGTCACTCCCAGATGCGGTCGTAGCGGTCGCTGGCATCTGTCCAGGAGGGCAGGATGTGGGGACGCATGGCAAAAATCAGCAGCAGGAGCGTCAGCAGGCAGAGCACGCTGCCGCAGAGTGAGCGCAGGAGAAACGGGAGCACAAAGTCCGCCGTGGCACGGCCTGTGCGTGCCAGCAGCCGGATGCGCTGGGAGACCGGAACCAGAACGTCCAGCACGCCAATGGCTGCCGCCAGAACGCCTGCAGTTCGGAACAGGGGAACTGCCCAGCGGGGAAGTCGCAGCAGCAGGAGGAGTAGCAGCAGAAAGAAGAGCACCAGCTCCATACTGTGTACCAGATTGAGAGAGAAGCAGGCGATGAGCGCCAGCCCTCCGGCGGGGATCAGCACCAGCTCCGGCCGCCGGCGGATGACGAAAAAGCACGCCAGACTCAGCAGCAGGCTCGCCGCCAGCGTTGCCCAGTAGTCCCAGTATTGGGTATAGTGGGGCATGGAGATCAGGGTGTAGATGGTGTTGCAGCAGAGCAGCGCCGAGAGCACGCCGGCTGCATGGGGCAGGTGCGAACGTGGGGGTATGTAAAGCCGATAGACAGTCAAAATGAGATTCCTCCTCGTGGTTGGGTGTTCTGTTACCAATGATACCATAGAGTTCTGCCGGTGTCAAGTGGCAGCAAAAAGCCGCCGGATTCCGGCGGCTTTTTGTGCGCTTATCCCTGTACGGCAGACTGGAATTTCTTCTTGACTGCCTGAATCTTCGCCATCTCGGCGTTCTGGGCGGGATACCAGCCCTTGGCTGCCATCTGGTCATACAGGGTGTCCTGCATGCAGAGGGAATCGCTGAGGGCGTTGCTGAATGTCTGGTGGACGCTGTGCGTGGGGGATTCAATGGTGCCGTGCAGATAGAGATCGCAGACACCCTTTTCCAGCAGCAGAACGCCTTCCATCAGGTCTTTCTCTTCCATGTGTCATCTCTCCTTTTAGAGCGGCTGTATTAGAGCTCGTGTTCATAGGCGTTTATCTACGTCTTTTCGGCAAATTTTGTTGCATACTGCGTGAAAAATTCTTGCCATACGAAAGTATGCCTGCAAATTTTTGCCTTGTCTGCAAAAAAATTTGCTCGAAAATCCGCATATATTTCCTACGAACACAAGCTCTTAGAGCAAGCCGTAAAAGCTCTGAAAAATCTTGCGGTGCTTCTCTGCCATTTGCAGTACGCACTGCTTCAGCTTTTCGTCCTGAAGCTGCGCTGCAATGGTGCGGCACTGGGTCTGAAAATACTTCTCGTGTCCCAATGCGTCCTCAATATACATGAGTTCCTTGCCGGTCATGGTTCCTCACCTCCGCTTGTAGTATGCGCCACTGCTGCAAAATTATACCCGTGAGCAGTTTTCGCCGGATTGCTCCCTGTGTCGTGCGAATCTGCCCATACAATTCGATTGCATTCCCAAAAGAAGTGTGGTATAATGAAAACAACAAAATCAAAAATTGCAAAACGGCAGGACAGGCTTTCTGTGTGCCGGAAAAGGAGAACAACATGCAGATTTTACATACCCTGCCCCGGCAGGACGGCTTTGCCATGCCGGCGGAGTTTCAGCGGCACGACGGCTGTCTGATGATCTGGCCGGAGCGTGGGGATTCCTGGCGAAACGGCGCATGGCCGGCACGGAAGGCATTCTGTGCGGTGGCAAGCGCCATTGCGCAGACGGAAAAGCTCACCATGCTGGTGAGCGCAGCGCAGTACGAAACTGCCCGTGCCATGCTGCCGCCGGCGGTGCGGCTGGCGGAGATGACCACGGATGACTCGTGGGCACGGGATGTCTGCCCCACCTTTGTCCGCAATGCGGCGGGTGAGCTTCGCGGCATTGACTGGGGCTTTAATGCGTGGGGCGGTCTGACGGACGGACTGTATTTTCCGTGGGATGCGGACAACCATGTGGCACGCAAGGTGTGCGACCTGCTGGACACGGACACCTACGATTCCCGTGACTTCATTCTGGAGGGCGGCAGCATTCACAGCGACGGCGAGGGGACAATCCTCACCACGGAGAGCTGCCTTTGCAGCGCCGGACGCAATCCCCGGATGACAAAGGCGGAGATCACGGAAAAGCTGTGCGGGATGCTGGGCGCAGAAAAGGTGCTGTGGCTGCCGCGCGGCATTTACGGCGATGAAACCAACGAGCATGTGGACAACATCTGTGCATTCACAGAACCGGGAAAAGTGGTTCTGGCGTGGACCGATGACCCGTCAGACCCCCAGTATGCCCTGTCTGCCGCCTGCGAGAAATACCTTGCCGGACAGACCGACGCACGGGGCAGAGCCATCACCGTGCAGCACCTGCCCATTCCCCGGCATCCGGTATGCGTTACCGAGGAGGAGTGTCAGGGGCTGGATTTGTGGGACGGCGAGCCGACCCGCACGCCGGGGGAACGTCTGGCAGCGTCCTATGTGAACTTCTACCTCGCCAACGATGCGGTGCTGGTGCCGCAGTTCGCAGACCCCATGGACGCTGTTGCCTGTGAGATTCTGGCGGACTGCTTCCCCGAGAGGACGATCATTCCCATTGCTGCCCGTGAGATTCTGCTGGGAGGCGGCAATATCCACTGTATCACCCAGCAGATTCCCGCAAGAGAAAGGAGCGCTTTTCATGCGTAAAGTAACAGTTGCAGCGGTGCAGATGGCGTGCGCCGCAGACCCCGAACAGAACCGCCGGACTGCGGCGGAAATGGTGCGCCGTGCGGCGGCGGACGGTGCGCAGATCATCCTGCTGCCGGAGCTGTTCGAGAACCGCTATTTCTGTCAGGAACGCCGGTACGAGTCCTATGCGCTGGCAACCTCGCCGGCGGAGAATCCGGCAGTGCGTCAGATGCAGGCGCTGGCTGCGGAGCTGGGCGTTGTCATTCCGGTGAGCTTCTATGAGCGTGCCGGAACGGCGCTCTATAACTCCGTTGCCGTCATCGATGCCGACGGCAGCATCTGCGGCATCTACCGCAAGACCCACATTCCGGACGACCACTTCTATCAGGAGAAGTTCTACTTCACCCCCGGCGACACCGGCTTCCGTGTCTGGAACACACGCTATGCCAGAATCGGCGTGGGCATCTGCTGGGACCAGTGGTTTCCGGAGGCGGCACGCTGCATGGCGCTGATGGGCGCAGAACTGCTCTTCTACCCTACCGCCATTGGTTCAGAGCCGATTCTGGAGGTGGACAGTGCGCCCCACTGGCAGCGCTGTATGCAGGGACACTCGGCTGCCAACCTGATGCCAGTGATCGCCGCCAACCGCATTGGCGTGGAGGAGATTCTGCCGGATGCGGACAACCAGCAGCAGTCCTCTTCCCTGAACTTCTACGGCACCTCGTTCCTGACCGACGGCACCGGCGCTGTGCTGGAGCAGCTGGGACGGGACAAGCCGGGCATCGCCCTCGCCGCTTACGATCTGGACGAGCTGGAGGAACAGCGCATGAGCTGGGGCGTATTTCGTGACCGCCGTCCGGACTGCTACCGCCGTATCAGCGAGCCGGCACCGGTGGAACTCCCTGCGGCAGCACTGCATCCGGCGGAGAAAAAGGCAGAGGCGTATCTTTTGTAATACATTGTAACCGGCGGGAACACTTGGTGCGTTTTCGGAAAAGCAAGAAAATCCGACGGAATTTGCCACAAAAACTGATTTTTCTACGTGGCTGTTTTGTATAATATGATGAAAATCGGGACTTTTTTTCCGCATCACAGGGAAATTGATTGACACCAAGTCGAATTTTCGCTATAATAAATAGTGGATTCATGACAAATTGATTACAATCGAAAAGGTTTTTTTGTTCATTTGATACGAAACCCGTTTGGCAGTGCCGGCGGCAGCCGGTGCTGGATACGAAAGGACGTGAAACCAATGGCGCATAAACCCAAGAAGCTTTTGTGGACGGTTGCCGGCGGACTGCTGACAGCTGCGATACTGGGATCTCTGGCCGCTTCGGCAGCAGATGTTAATGACTTGGGAGCAATTTCTCTCAACCGTTTTGTCGTAACGGAAAGCGGCGAGCGTGTTCTGACGGACAGTGTCAGCTCGGATCAAGTGACACAGTCCGGCTGGTATGTTTCCACAGATGACAGCCTGTATTACTATTATGCGGACGGCAGCTATGCCACCGATGAAACCACGCTGGACGACGGCAACACCTACCTGTTCGGACCGGACGGCATGCTGAAGACCGGCTGGCAGACTGTGGGCAGCAAACGCTACTACTACAGCACTGAAGTCGGCGCACCGGAGTACGGCTGGGTGAATTATCTGGATCACCTCTATTACATCGATCAGGAGAACGGCAAGCTGACCGGTGTGCAGGAGATCAATGGCATCCCGTATACATTTGATGATTACGGCTGTGTCCAGACCGGATGGATCACCTACGATGACGGCGGCACATACTACTATGATGCAGATGCCGTGCCGGCAATGGGCTGGACAACCTTAGACGAAAACACCTACTACTTCACCGCAGACGGCGCAGCAACCGGAATTGCGGACGTGGACGGCAGCAAGTATTCCTTTACGGCAGATGGCGTTTTGCAGACCGGCGGCTGGATCACCTCGCTGGACGGCGGAACGTGCTACGCATCGGAGAACGGTGCGCTGGCAGTGGGAATGACTGTACTGGACGGCAAAACCTACTATTTCAACGAAAACGGCGTGATGCAGACCGGTGTGGTTGCCACGGAGAACGGCACGTATTTCTTTAACGCAGACGGCGTGCAGGAAACTGGCTGGAAGACATTCCCGTCGGAGGGCACCAAGTGCTATTTTGCACCGGAGAACGGCGCTATGGCAGTGGGCGCACAGACCATTGACGGAAAGAACTACTACTTTGACGAAAACGGTGTGATGCAGACCGGATGGGTGACCATTGACGGAAAGACCGTTTATTTCACCGAGGACGGCTCCCGCTTCTCCGGCGGACTGCTGGTCATCGACGGCACCACCTACTACTGCAACGCAGACGGTGTTCGCCAGAGCGGCTGGCAGATGATCGACGGCAGACGCTACTGCTTCGATGCTGACGGCACCATGATGACCGGCTGGATCTCCTTTGGAAACGGCCGTCTGTTCCTCACCAATGTGGGCGCAGCACAGGGCTTGCAGTCTGTGGACGGAAAGCTCTACTACTTTTCCGCAACGGATAACAGCATGCAGACCGGCTGGCTGAACATCAACGGCTCTTACTACTACTTCGACGAGAAGGACGGCGCAGCCAAGACCGGCTGGATGGACGTGGATGGCGGAAAGCGCTATCTGACCGAAAAGGGTTCTGCCAGCGGACTGTACCAGATTGACGGCAAGAGCTATTACTTCGACGCAAAGACCGGACTGATGCAGACCGGCTGGATCACCATTGACGGCGTTTCCCATCACTTTGATGAGACCACTGGCGTGATGACCGCAGAATCCGGCTACGCCAAGGTACAGCTGGATGTGCCGGACTATAAGCAGTTTGATTCCCGCTGGGCATACAAGACCATCAATTATTCCACCATCGGACAGGTTGGCTGTCTGGCAACGAGTCTGGCAATGAAGTACTCCTACAGCACCGGCACCAGCACCACACCGGATCTGATGCTGCCGAAGCTGTCTTTCAGCGGAGATGACCTGCTGTGGATCTCGGTTCCCAATCTGGGATACACCCTGCAGGATGTCAGCGGTACCATCTCCCAGTCCGTGATGAAAACCATTTATGAAAAACTGCTGGAGGGTAAGCCGGTTGTGGTTGGCGCAATGAAAGGCAACGGCAGCCAGCATTATGTGGTTGTGACCGGCTATGTCGGTTCTACCGGAACACAGTTCTCCGCCGCAAATTTTGTCATGAACGACCCGGGTTCCAACTATCGTACCAGATTGAATGAATATCTGGATCTGTTCCCGTACTTGTACAAATTGATCTACTAGAATTTTGCACGTGCTTTTTAAAACTTCTAAAAATCTTGAATTGACAGCACAACATATCTTCGTATTCTGACAGTGAAAATTTATCTCGCATTGTCATCCTCGCAGCCAAATCGCCTGCGGGGATTTTTGCGTCTGGAGAGAAAACCAGCCGCTGTATCCGGTTTGCGGATGCGGCGGCTGTTGCTGGTTTATGGGAGAGAACGGTAGAGCATTCGGGAAAATTGTTCTGCCAGTGTCAGGAGGCTGTCATAAGCGGGGGAGAGGAGAACGAATCCTGTGACAGCGCAGAGAAGCATGAGAAGCCCGCAGCCCCCCAGAATCGCATAACTGCGGGGTTCTTTTCGCTCCAGTCCGCTGTAGGTTTGTCCAAACGTTACGAGCAGCCCGCCGCAGGTGAGAAAGAACTGTACGCATGCTGCCCAGCGATATTGGAAGTCGAACATACACAGCATGAGGAACAGGCAGAGAATGCGGACGATGTAGCATAGCAGAGAACTGCTGTCTGCGTTGGGCAGCGACTTTTTGTCGTTTGTCACAAAAATCAGCAGCGAAAAATGGACGATGCAGCAGAGAACGCCGACACACACCTGAACTGCAGTTCCGCCGTGTGCCAGCCGCGGCAGGAGCATGCCGTAGGAAAGGCACAGAAGCAACAGTGCCATGGTGGAGGTTGGAGAATTGCGGGTGGTGGTGCATTGATAGAGGCTCTCCTCTTGCCGTAAGAGGGAAAAGCTGTAGAAAAACAGGAAAACCTGCGGAATCGCCGAGATGTTTGTTCCCAGATAGCCTAGATACCACGAGGATTGCAGGAACGCCAATGCCAGCATGAGAAAAATCAGAACGCCAAGCAAGCCGCATTCCAACGGAGCTCGTTTGATCGGTTCTTCCTGCAAGACCACACCGTCGTGGGGTTCGTTTTTGTCGTATTTGCACTCCTGCAATAGCGAGGAACTGCAAAGCTTTTGCAGAAACTCTTCCTCCGGCATTTTGAATTTGTATAGGTTGTTTGCCGGACGCAATCCCATTTCCAATGCTGCCTTTCGGCTCAGATCCACATCCTCCAGATAAACGGCGAAGCAGGTGCAGTTATAGTTCATGGCATGCTTCATGCCCATGTCGCAATGGGGCATGCGAAGGTAGCTCTTGGATAAAAACAAGATGAATATCCTGCTTGCGCTGATGCGCTCGGCGGTTTTGTCGTCCAGCTCTGCGCCGGAAATCGCCTTGTCGTACCAGACACGGTATCCGGCTTTGTCCACGGCATCGGCGATTCGAAAGACTTCCTCCCGATCGGCGTGGCAGTAGCTGAAAAAAAGAAACGGGTTATCTCCAATATAAGAGGACATGGTATCATCCTTTCCAAAAAACTGATGATGCGGTCATGGCAAAAAGTTTGAGGTCCGGCAAGAAAATCAGGAGTGCGCTGATTGCAATACAGAAAACGGAGAGCAGGGCAGCAGCTCCTACAAGCATGTGGGAGAGCCGCTGCTGTTTTCGTGCGTAGTAAGTAGGAAGAATGGAAAACCAGCCGGTGAGGAATGCTTGAAGGCACGCTGCCCAGCGGTATTCTGTGCGGAACATTTGCATCATCAGAAAGATGGATGCCATGCGGACGACGTGGCAGGTCAGAAAACAATAGTCTGCGTTTGGCAGGGACTTTTTGTGGAAAAAAGGATCCAGAAAGGGAGATATCAGCATCAAGTGAAATATGCAGACCAGAATGCTGACGCTGATCTGTACTGCCGGTGCGCCGTGCGCCAGCTGTGGTACCGTCATATCGTAGTTGATGCAGGTCAGAAACATCGCCAGCACAGCGGTGGGAGAGTTGCGGGCTGCGAGGTGTCGGAAGTGTTTTTCCTCCCACCGAAGCACAAACCATCCGCAGCAAAACAGGAGCACCTGTAGGAGGAGCAGTGTGATGTGGAGCGGACCTGTTTGCCAGATGACCTGCATCACAGAAAAGATACCGGAGAGCCCCAGAAGCGTGCCCATGATGCCGTACCATGCCGGCTTTCGCTGCATGGGAATCTCCCGTAGGATGATTTCACTGTGCGGTTCGTCTGCGGCATACCGGCAGGTCTGGAACGCCGGAACGCTGTAGAGCTGCGGGAAAAACTGTTCTTCCGTCATGCGGTACTTGGGTATCTGATGGACGTTCTGTAAGTCACGCTGCATCTCCGGATTTTTCCGAAAATCCACGTGCTCCAGATGAACGGCGATGCAGGTACAGCCCTTTTCCATGGCGTATTTCAGTTCCATGTTGCAGTATTTGGAATCCAGATAGTTGTTGGATAAGAACAGAACAAAAACACTGCTGGCGCTGATGTGCTCTGCGATGACATCGTCAAAAGCGCTGCCGGCCTCCAGGGATTTATCGTACCAGATACGGTAGCCGTCTTTGTCCAGCGTGTCGGCAATCTGGGTGATCTGACTTTTGTTGATGTGACAATAGCTGAAAAAAATGAATGGGTGATCTCCGACGTAGGCGAGCATGGATATCCTCCTTTCTTAGAACTGCATGGACAACTTCGATTTGCGATATGTCAACAATTTAGAACCTGTCTTCACAAGAAATATATGTGGATTTTCGAGCATAATTTTGTTGCAGACAAGGCAAAAATACGCAGGCGGGCTGTCGCCCGGCAAGTATTTTTTACGCAGGATGCAGCAAAATTTGCCGAAAAGACACGCATATACGCTTGTGAAGACAGGTTCTTATTTCCGAACAGCATCTGCCTCGATCTGGCTGCGAATCATTGCTTCAGGGTCATATCCGTCCACGGGCGAATCATATCTTCTCTCTAACCAATGCAGTCTGCCACTGGTTTTAAGCGTATAGACCTCATGCATAGAATCACTGATTTTTGCTAGTTGCGTTCGATTTATGATGATATAGTAATTGTACTTGTCCGCATTGACAAAGGCGGCAAACTCGCTGCTCTCTACAAAAGTCTCATCGTCTATGACGATGACAGAATCTGCAATGGGAAAATTGTCCTTGTCGTCCCAGTATTCTTTTAGGCTGCCGTACTGATTTTCATGGATTCTTCGATTTGCATGCTTTACAAACTTTGAAAACTCAGATTCGCTGATGCTGATGAAATCGAATCCGTTTGATACATTAATTTTCACAGACGGATTACCGAAGCTATTGATCAAAGAAACCATTTTCGTCTTACCGGTAGCACTGTCACCGGAAATGAAAGTGATCTTTTTTCGAATTTGGAACGCATACTCGAGCCTTTTGGATTGAATGCTGATATCAACACGCATGTCCGATCCGTCTCCTTTAATGGCTCTCCAGGCTTCTCCATTCCCATAAACTTCGTTTACAAACGCATCCGCAAATTCTTTTTTGCTCTTGATTTCGCCATATCCGTGTACTATCGTTTTCACGGGCAATTGACCGGGAGTTGGGAATGGCAATATATGAGATGTGGTAATTGTGATATCTTTCCGCTTCGCAATTTCAAGCAGAAGTCCAATACAGTTATCGCCAAGCCTGTCCCCATTCACGATATCGTCCTCTTTCCAAAGGATGATCAATGCTTTGGAACCGCTTGATAAGCTTTCTGGTGATATCCCCAACAGGACATCGTTGTATAAGTTGATACCGGATACTACGGTTGTTTTATCTATGTCCTGAATGATTTTTCTTACGAATTCGTCATCAAACCACTCAGGCTCATAACTGGTATCAAAATACCCCTTGACATTTGAGATCCGATTGGGTAATCTTTGACATATCTCCTCATAATTGCTCTCAATAATGATATTAAGCATTCCGGTTTCCTCTTTGTATGCCTCTGCACTGCGATTCGATCTTACCGTCTTGTTGCCGAATCGTCAAATGTCCGGATGCGCAGATGGATGTTCAGCTTTTCGGCGAGCTGCTTGGCGGCTGCCATCTCCGCCGGCTCCAGTACGTCTACCACGCTCAGCATCACCTGCGGCACGTACTGCTTACATGCCACGGCGAACGCCTGCATTGCCGGAAAAGCCGCCTTGCCGAACTTGGGGCGTGTCACTTTCAGATAGCCCTCTTCTGTGCCGGCGTTGAGGCTGACAGAGATGATGTCCAATGCGCCCTGAAAGTCCGGTGCGGTGTTTCTGCCGTGAATCAGGTCGGACAGTCCGTTGGTGTTCAGACGGATGCACGGCACGCCGTGCTGTTTGAGATAGCGTGCCGTTTCCAGCAGCACATCCAGACGCTCGGTCGGCTCGCCAAAGCCGCAGAAAACCACTTCCCGATACTGGGAGAGATCACGCTGCTCCAGTGCGGCGAAGATCTCCTCTTGGGACGGCTCATGCTCCAGCCACAGCGGGTCAGAGCCGTAGGCGCCGTCGCAGAGCGTGCGGATGCAGAACGTGCAGGCACAGGGACAGCGGTTGGTGATGTTGAGGTAGAGATTGCCGCCTACCTCGTATGTGATGGTCATTGCTTTTTTCATAAGAGTCCACTCCTATTTGTGATATTTGGTACCGCCTAAAATCTGATAGCCGCGGTAGATTTGTTCCAGCAGCATGACACGTGCCAGCTGGTGGGGAAAGGTCATGGCGGACATGGACAGGCGCAGCTGTGCCCGCTGTTTCACTGCCGGTGCAAGCCCGTAGGAGCTGCCGATGAAAAAGGTGACGGCACCGCTGTCGCCGCCGCCGGCTGCCTCCGCCAGCTTTCTCGCCAGTGCCGGACTGTCGATCTGTTTTCCCTCGATGCACATGGCAATGCAGTAGCCACGGGCACGTTTCAACAGCTCCGCTCCCTCTTTCTCCAGCGCCGCAGCGATCTCTTTCTCCGAGGGATTCTGCGGGAGGGAGACCGGCTCCAGCTCCGTGATCTGCAGCCGGCAGAATCGGGAGAGCCGCTTCTCGTATTCTTCGCACGCCTGGCGCAGATAGTTCTCCTTGCACTTGCCCAGTGCCAGAATTTGTATGGTCTGCATTAGAAGATCACCGCCTGTTCCAGTCCCTCCGGAGAGGAGACCTGTAGTAAAAAGTCCCGATTGCGAGCCATGCCCTCTTCCCGCAGATGTGTCAGGACGGTGCGCTCTGCCAGCGGCATGGTGTTGTTGTTCTGGCTCAGATGCCCCAGCACCAGCCGAGTTGTGCCGCTGCGGATCAGCTGTTCTGCCAGACCGGCGCTGTCGAAGTTGGAGAGGTGTCCCTCCTCTCCGGCGATGCGCTCCTGTAAGTACAATGGGTATGGACCATTCCGGAGCATTTCCGGATCATAGTTTGCCTCCAGCAGTACCAGATCCGTGCCGGAAACGGCGTCCCAGACCTCCTGCGTCACACAGCCCAGATCGGTGCACACGGCACAGCTCTGTCCGTCCGGCAGTGCAAAGCGATAGCCGCAGCTTCCGGCGGCATCGTGCATAGTGGAGAACGGGAGTACCTCCACGCCGGCAATGATGCCGGCTTTCTGCGGCGTGACTGCACGCAGCGGCACATCCGGTAGCGCCATGGCGCCGGACAGCTCCTGTAGGGTTTCCTCCGTGGCGTAGACCGGTACCGGATGGCTTTTCAGGAACACCCGCAGTCCGGCGATGTGGTCGCTGTGGGCGTGAGTGATGCAGATGGCCTGTACCGCCTCTGCGGGAATATCGTGCGCTGCCAGCGAACGTGTCAGTCGCCGGCAGGATACGCCGGCATCCACCAGAATGCCGCCGGACGGCCCGCCCACAAAGGAGGCGTTTCCCTTGCTGGAGCTGAACAGGGAATAGAATTTGGACAAGATGAAACCTTCTCTCACAACAAAAGCCGTCAACAGGGCTGACGGCTTTTTCTTATTTTTCAGTTATGCGGTTCAAAGCGCTTCTTTCAGCTGCTTTTCCTGCACACTCGGCTCGGAAACCTTGACGATATCTGCCCCGATCTCCCGCAGCTTGGCATCCAGATTGGAGTAGCCGCGCTCGATGTGGTAGATGTCCTCGATCTCGGTAACACCGTGTGCTGCCAGTCCGGCAATGATCAGGGCTGCGCCTGCACGCAGGTCGCACGCCTTGACCGGTGCGCCGGTGAGTTTGCCGGTGCCCTCGACCACAGCGACCTTGCCGTCCACGGAGATGTCTGCACCCATGCGGCGCAGCTCATCCACATAGCGGAAGCGCTGTTCCCAGACACCCTCTGTGATGATGCTGGTGCCCTCTGCCAATGTCAGAAGCGTTGTGATCTGCGGCTGCATATCCGTGGGGAATCCCGGATGGGGCATAGTCTTGACGTTGGTGCGCACCAGCGGGCCGTCTACCCAGACACGGATGCTGTCATCGAACTCCTCGATGTTCACGCCGATCTTCCGCATTTTACTGGTGATCGGTTCCAGATGCTTGGGAATAACATTGGTGACCAGCACGTCGCCACGGGTTGCAGCGGCGGCGATCATAAAGGTGCCGGCCTCGATCTGGTCGGGGATGACGGAGTAAACAGCGCCGTGAAGCTGCTGTACGCCGCGAATTTTGATGACATCGGTGCCGGCACCCATGATGTCAGCGCCCATGGAGTTCAGGAAGTTTGCCAGATCTACAATGTGCGGTTCCTTGGCGGCGTTTTCGATCACCGTCAGCCCTCTGGCACGAACCGCAGCCAGCATGGCGTTCATGGTTGCGCCAACGGATACCACATCTAAGTAAATCTGACCGCCGGTCAGTGCGTCTGCCACCAGATCCACCATGCCGTGGTCGATGCTGCACTTGGCGCCCAGTGCGGAAAAAGCCTTCAGATGCTGGTCAATGGGGCGGTCGCCAAGCGGACATCCGCCCGGCATGGAAACACGTGCCTTGCCGTACCGTCCCAGCAGTGCGCCGAGGAAGTAGTACGAAGCACGCATTCTACGTGCGCTCTCATAGGGTACGCAGTAGTTTGTCAGTCCCGCCGCAGAGATGCGGACGGTGGTCTTGTTCAGATATTCAACCTGTGCGCCCATCTCCTGCATGATGCGCAGGCTGATGGAAACATCGCTGATATCCGGTACGTTCTCCAGAATACAGGGCTCATCGCAGAGCAGAACAGCCGGAATCAGGGCAACCGCTGCATTCTTTGCTCCGCTGACTTCTATTTCTCCAGACAGGCGATGCCCGCCGTGAATGACAAATTTATCCAATTTCGTCTCTCCTTTGTCTGCACATCGGCGAATGTGCGGGGGAATCGGTTGCGGGGCAGTCCATTCTCTGCCGCCGTCATTCCCTTTATGAATCTGCCTCGTCCGACTGTGCCGCCTCAGAATCCGAGGCATACCAGCGGATCGGACTGCCGTCATACGGTTCCACTGTCACGGTGGACATCCGTACCGCAGTATAAGGTTTATTGCTGGCATCGGTTTCTGTATCATTGGCAATTTGAATGGCAATGTCCAGACCCTCGATGACCTGACCGAACACCGTGTAGCTGCCGTCCAGCCAAGGCGTTCCGCCGATAGTGGTGTACAGTTCCCGCTGTTCCTTGGTGTAGGGGCCGTAGCCGTTCTTCTCGTAGGAGTCCAGCGTTTCCTCGTCAACAGGACCGCCGGTCACGATGTAGAATTGGCTGCCGTCTGCCGTGTAGCTGCCGCTGTTGGCATATGCCACAGCGCCGCGCACATGGCACAGCGCATCAGAGACGCCGCCGTCGAACTTCCCGCCCCAGATGGATTCGCCACCGGTGCCGTTGCCCTTGGGGTCGCCGCCCTGGATCATGAAATTCGGGATGACACGGTGAAATGTCAGTTCGTTGTAGTAGCCGGATTCTGCCAGACCGGTGAAGTTTTCACACGCCTTTGGCATCAGATCCGAGAACAGCTTGATTTTGATCTCGCCGTAGTTCTCCACCTGGATACATACGATATCCTCGCCGGACTCCGGCGCTGTAAAATTTTTCACGCTTGTCTCCTGCTTGCCGCAGCCGGAGAAAATTCCGGTCAGCATTGCAGCGCAGAGCACGCCAGCGATCTGTCTTTTCATCCTGTCACCTCAATGCAGGGACATCCCGGCGGATGTCCGATTGATCCTAAGCATATTTTGTATGCTATCTTATTTATTATACACGATTTCCGCTGGTTTGTAAAGTGAAAAACAGGCATTTTTCGCCCTGTTTGGCAGATTTGTCTGGAAATGGCGTAAATTCTGATTTTTGGTTTGTATTGTTTTTACAACAAACAGTGTTCAATTTGCGGCCGTATCAGCAAAGTCCGAATAAGAACCGATCTGAATGGAGAGAATCTGAATGGAGTCCGCCGGCGGTGTGTTGCCGCCCTCGCTTTCGGCAGCCTTGGTTTTGGCGTGGACAATGGTATCAATGGTGTCAAAGCTTTCGTCGCCGAATGCCTGTGCAAAGATGGTCATCTGCTGGGAGTAGTTGGGAATGCCGCCCTTTTCCAGAAAAGCGTCGCTGATCTCCTTGGCATTCTGGGAGAGGGACTGCATCTCCTGCTTGGTGGAGTCATCGAACACGATGGAATTGCAGACCACAAAGCGTGTGCCGCAGTAGTTTTTGACATTGCCGGTGAGACGGTCCCAGAACGTGCCGTCCTGCGAAGTTCCCGGCGCACAGAATGCGCCACGGAGCGGCCAGAGGTTTGCGCTGGTCTCCCGCTCCACTTTTTCGTAGGTGTCGTCAGTTCCGGCGGTCAGTGTGCCGTCCTCGTTGGGCGTTCCCGCCTCAAAGTAAACCCCGTCCTCCACCTGAAAGATGTAGGTATTGTCATAGTAGCCGGACTCTGCCAGCTTGGTGAATTGCGCCACATAGTCGGGCGCTTCGTCCGGATACAGCTCTGCCACAATGTCGCCCGCTGTGGTGTGAACGCACATGGCCGGCGCATCCGGCTCCGGTTCGTCCAGCTGTACCAGCTGCATGTTGTCCGTGTCCACGTAGACCTGAAACTTCTGCCCGAAATAGGAGGAGCAGGAGAAAACGCCGAAGCAGAGGAGGAATAGAATCAGAATCACCAGAAATGCCCGTGTGATCCCCTTTTTGTGATCGGCAAGATGAAACCCCGTTCCCTTGATATGATTGTTGCGTGCCATAGGTTTCCTTTCTGTCAGTCGGCGTTTTTGGTGATCTCCGTGCCCTGTCTGGTCTCCCGAACGGTATAGCCCAGTGCAGCGATGGCATCCCGCAGGCGGTCAGCCTCGGCGAAGTCCTTTGCCTTTCTGGCAGCCTTGCGCTGTTCCGCCAGCTTCAGCACCTCTTCCGGAACGGCATCGGTCTTTTTCCGGTTGTACAGCAGCCCCATGACACCGGTCAGCTCGTCAAACAGCGCTGTGCCGGCCTCCAGCTGCTCTTTCGGCGTGGCAGCGTCTGCGCTCATGCGGTTCAGATCACGCACCAGCTCAAAGATGGCGGTCATGCCGTCTGCGGTGTTGAGGTCGTCGTCCATGGCAGTGATGAACTGCATCTTTCGCTTGGCAAAGAGTTCCTCTGCCTCCGGAGAAACTGCGCCGGCTTCTGCCGCAGCAATGGCACGGTCCAGCGTGTCACGGCAGGCGTACAGCCGTTCCAGCGATGCCTTGCAGGCGTCCAGCAGCTCCTTGCAGTAGTTGATAGGGCTGCGGTAGTGTGCCTGTACCATCATATAGCGGATGACTTCGTAGCCGTATTTCTCAGCCACTTCCCGTACCGTGAAGAAGTTGCCCAGGGACTTGGACATCTTCTTGTTGTCGATGTTGATGTAGCCGTTGTGCATCCAGTAGTGGGCGAAGGGCTTGCCGTTGGCAGCTTCGCTCTGTGCGATCTCGTTTTCGTGGTGGGGGAAGATCAGATCCTGACCGCCGCAGTGGAGGTCAAAGGTCTCGCCCAGATAGTGGCAGGACATGGCGGAGCATTCGATGTGCCAGCCCGGTCTGCCCTTGCCCCAGGGAGAATCCCAGTAGGGTTCGCCCGGCTTGGCAGCCTTCCACACGGCGAAGTCCAGCGGCTCTTCCTTGCCGTCATTGATGTCGATGCGTGCGCCTGCCTGCAATTCCTCGATGGGCTGGCCGGACAGCTTGCCGTACTCCGGGAAAGAGGAGGTGCGGAAATATACGTCGCCGTTGGCAGCGGCATAGGCGTGGCCGGAATCCACCAGCTTTTTCACAATGTCGATGATGAGATCCATGCACTTGGTGACTGTGGGGTGGACGTCGGCATCCATGACGTTCAGTCCGTGGGCATCGGTCTTGTATTCGGCGATGTAACGTGTTGCAATCTCCGCAGCCGTCACGCCCTCTTCGTTTGCTTTCTTGATGATCTTGTCGTCCACGTCGGTGAAGTTCTGGACATAGGTCACCTCATAGCCACGGTATTTCAGATACCGGCGCAGCACGTCAAATGCACAGATGGGGCGTGCATTTCCGATGTGGATGTAGTTGTACACGGTGGGGCCGCAGGCATAGATGCGCATGTGGTTTGCCTCGATGGGAACTAGTTCCTCTTTTTTGCGGGACAATGTGTTATAGATCTGCATGGTAAAAACTCCTTTGAATGGATGATAATGTATCTGCGGCAGGAAAGCCGCCGCAGGGGGGATTACTTCTTTTGCGACGCTTTTAAAAACGCCTGAAACGCTGCCATATCCGGAAAGATCTGTTCCGCCAGCTGTTCCATTTCCGGTGTGGGCGGCAAAAGATCCGGAATCATAATGGGGTGCATGCCGGCACGGGAGGCGGCACGAATGCCGTTGTAGGAGTCCTCCACGGCGTAGGCACACGCCGGCGGCACATCCATGGCAGCGCACGCCGTCTGATAAATTTCCGGATGGGGCTTGCTCTGCTGCACCATATCGCCGCCGATGATCTTGCAGAAAAAGTCCTGCAAGCCAAAGAGCGTGATCTGCTGCCGGACGGCGGCACGCCGTGTGGAAGAGGCGATGGCTGCGGGGATGTGCTGTTCTCTCAGAAACTGCAGTATCTCCCGCACCCCTGGCTTCAGTTCCAGTTTTCCCGTCTCGACCTGCTGCCAGTACCGTGCGGACATCTCCTGTTTGTAGGTGTCATAGGGGAAATCCGCCCCGTATTTCTCCAGAAACTTCTGCCGGGCGGATGCGGCGTTGCTGCCCAGACAGCTGCGGCAGGCGGTTTGGATGTCCGGAATATGGTGTGCCTGCGCCGTCTGTTCCCAGCATTGCAGCACCAGCTTTTCCGAATCAAACAGCACACCGTCCATATCGAATACCACACACTGCATTGCTGTATCCTCCGATCAGTCTTTCGATTCCTGTTTTTCCGGTTTCTCCTGGCATTCCAGTTTGGACATCTCCGTCCGCAGGCAAGTCACTGCGGATTTCAGCATGGTGATGTCCTCCATGGTCAGATCCGGATAGTGCACCTGATCCAGATCCTGTTCAACTTTCTGACCGGCACGCCGTGCGATTCTTGCCGGAACGCCGACAGCGGTGCAGTTCTCCGGAATGTCGGAGAGCACCACGGCGTTGGCGGCAACCTTGACATTGCTGCCGATGTTGATGGGGCCGAGCACCTTGGCACCTGCACCAACCATGACGTTGTCACCCAGTGTGGGGTGGCGCTTGCCCTTGTCTTTGCCGGTGCCGCCCAGCGTCACGCCCTGATACAGCAGGCAGTTGTCGCCGATGATGGTGGTTTCGCCGATGACCACGCCCATGCCGTGGTCGATGAACAGACCCTTTCCGATCTGTGCGCCGGGGTGGATCTCGATGCCTGTCTTGTGTCTGGCACGCTGGGAGATGATGCGTGCGATGGTGAACCATTTGTGCTGGTAGAACCAGTGGGCACGGCGGTAGCTGCGCACCGCTTTCAGACCGGAGTACGTCAGCAGAATCTCCAGACTGCTCCGTGCTGCCGGATCCTTTTCCTTTACGATTGCAATATCTTCCCGAAGCTGTCGAAACATTTGCATCACCAATCTTTCTATTGTTGAAACTCTCAGGTGTCATTTGACTCTGAGGCGATAAAAAAAGCCTCTGTGTGTAAGGGTATTGACGATACACACAGAGGCGGAAGATCCGCGGTCCCACTCTGATTTTTCACTCTTGCGGCGCACCGGACGAGGGCACGCCAAAACAGCAGCCCGGGGGCTGTGTTTCATGAAACACCGTAACGAGGTGCAGACGAATCGGGATACTGCGAAAAATTTTCGGTTCCCCGCGATCAACGGATGCCCTGCCGTATGGCAGCGCAAGGACAGAGGCACTTCGCTGGGGATGCCGGCATCGTTTCACCAACCCGATGCTCTCTGAACGGCAGTCCGCAGGTACTCTCTCTGCTGCGTTTTTCAGAATGATTCAATTTTCTCCGGTAAGCCGGATACTACTATTATACGCAATTTTTTGCAATTTGTCAATTCCCGCCCGCATTTTTTTACGAGTGCGCCAAAAACAGCGCCCACGGGAGTCCGCATGCGCTGTTTTGCTCGATTTTATGTGCCGGAATTTATGTCTCTGCCGTGCCATTCTGTATGCCGGTGTACAGCAGGTAGTAGCGTCCTTTTTCCGCCATGAGCTTTTCGTGGTTGCCACGCTCAATGATGCGCCCCTGATCCATGACCATGATGACATCGGAGTTCTGGATGGTGGAGAGGCGGTGGGCGATGACGAAAACGGTTCTGCCATGCATCAGGGCATCCATGCCCGCCTGCACGATGCGCTCGGTGCGGGTGTCAATGGAGGAGGTCGCCTCGTCCAGGATCATGACCGGCGGATCGGCAACGGCGGCTCTGGCAATGGAGAGCAGCTGACGCTGTCCCTGAGAGAGTCCTGAGCCGTCGCCGGAGAGCAGCGTCTGGTAGCCGTCCGGCAGCAGCATGATGAAGTTATGGGCGTTGGCACGCTTTGCCGCAGCGATGCACTCCTCATCGGTGGCGTCCAGTCTGCCGTAGCGGATGTTGTCCATGACCGTGCCGGTGAACAGGTTGACATCCTGTAGAACGATACCCAGAGAACGGCGCAGGTCGGACTTTTTGATCTTGTTGATGTTGATGCCGTCGTAGCGGATCTTGCCGTCCGCCAGATCGTAGAACCGGTTGATGAGGTTGGTGATGGTGGTCTTTCCGGCACCGGTTGCGCCGACCAGCGCCACCTTTTCGCCCGGCTTTGCATAAAGGCTGACATCGTGCAGCACGATCTTCTCCGGCACATAGCCGAAGTCCACGTCATAGAACCGCACATCGCCCTCCATCTTGGTATAGGTGACCGTGCCGTCGCTGTGGGGGTGCTTCCACGCCCAGAGGTCGGTGCGCCGGGGAACTTCCACCAGCTGACCGTCCTTTTCCTCGGCGTTGACCAGTGTCACATAACCCTCGTCTGTCTCCGACGTTTCGTCCAGCAGCTGGAAGATTCGCTCGGCGCCGGCGAGTGCCATAACAATGGCGCTTGCCTGCTGGGAGATCTGGCTCACCGGCATGGTGAAGCTGCGGCTCAGCTGGAGGAACGAGGCGATTGCGCCAAGGGTCAGGCTGCTGAAACCGGAGAATGCCATCCAGCCGCCCAGCATGGCGATGAGAACGTACTGGACATAGCCTAAATTGTTCATAATGGGCATGAGGATGTTGGCGAAGCTGTTTGCCCAGGTGGCGTTGTGGAACAGCTCTTCGTTGTGCTTGTCGAAGTCCTCTTTGGTCGGCTCTTCGTGGCAGAATACCTTGACGACCTTTTGGCCGTGGATCATCTCCTCGATATAGCCGTTGAGTGCGCCGATGGACTGCTGCTGACGAATGAAGAAGTGGCCGCTCTTTCCGCCGACGAATTTGGTGATGAGCATCATCACGGCAACGGTTGCCAGCACAAACAGCGTCAGCCAGAAGCTGGTGTACAGCATGGCGCAGAACACTGCGACCACCGTGACAATGGAGGAGAAGATCTGAGGGATACTCTGCGCCAGCATCTGCCGCAGGGTGTCGGTGTCGTTGGTGTAAAGACTCATGATGTCGCCGCTGGCGTGGGTGTCGAAATAGCGGATGGGCAGCGTCTGCATGTGGGCGAACATCTCGTCCCGAATGGTTTTGAGGATGCCCTGCGCCACAACGACCATCAGGCGGTTATATAATAGTGTTCCCGCAATGCCGGCGGCATAGAAAATGCCCATCTTGACCAGTGCGGCTGCCAGACCGGAGAAGTCCCGGCTGCCGTTGAGGAGCATGGGGGCGATGTAGTCGTCGATGAGGGTTTGCAGGAACATGGAGCCGGCAACACCGGCAGCGGCGCTGATGATGATACAGAGAAAGACCAGCACCAGCTGGAGCCGGTAGCGGCTCAGATAGGAGAGCAGGCGGCGGAAGGTTTTTCCGGCGTTTTTGGATGTGCCATGGGGCGGTCTTGCAGGTTTCCGGCTCATTGCGGAACACTTCCTTTCTGTTGCGAGGTGTAGATTTCCTGATAGATGGCGTCGGTTCGGAGCAGCTCCTCGTGGGTGCCCATGCCGTGGATTTTTCCCTCGTCCAGTACCAGAATCAGATCGGCATCCATCAGAGAAGTGACACGCTGGGCGATGATGAACTTGGTGGTGTCCGGAATCTCGTCCCGCAGTGCCTGACGAATGCAGGCGTCGGTGTGGGTGTCCACGGCGCTGGTGGAGTCGTCCAGAATCAGGATCTTCGGCTTTTTCAACAGGGCACGTGCAATGCAGAGGCGCTGCTTCTGTCCGCCGGAGACGTTGGAACCGCCCTGTTCGATGTAGGTGTCATAGCCGTCGGGAAATGTCCGGATAAATTCATCCGCATGCGCCAGACGGCAGACACGTGCCATCTCCTCGTCTGTGGCATCGGGGTTGCCCCAGCGGAGGTTCTCCTTGATGGTGCCGGAGAACAGGACGTTTTTCTGGAGTACCATGGCGACCTCTTCCCGCAGCGCCTCCACGTCGTACTCCCGCACGTCAATGCCGCCGACCCGCACGATGCCCTCTGTGGCATCGTAGAGGCGGGGGATCAGCTGTACCAGCGAGCTCTTGGCGCTGCCGGTGCCGCCGAGGATGCCCACGGTCATGCCGGCGGGAATGTGCAGGTCAATGTCCGTCAGGCAGCACTTATCCTTGCGCTTGCTGTAGCTGAAGCTGACGTGGTCGAAGTCCACACTGCCGCTGGGGACGGTGGTCTTGGCGTTTGCCGGACTGGTGATGTCGCTCTCTTCGTCCAGGATCTCCACGATTCGTTCCGCAGAGGCACGGGACATGGTGATCATCACGAATACCATGGACAGCATCATCAGGCTGCCCAGAATCTGTGTGGCGTAGGTCATCAGACTCATCAGTTCGCCGGTGGTCAGCGTGTTGCTGACGATCATCCGTGCGCCGAACCAGCACACGAGAATCATGCAGGCGTACATGCAGAACTGCATCAGCGGCATGTTGAACGCCAGCCGTTTTTCTGCCTTGGAGAAGTCTTGATAGATGTTCTCCGAGATCTTGGAGAACTTCTCCTTCTCGTATTCTTCCCGCACGAAAGACTTTACCACACGGATGCCGTGGAGGTTCTCCTGCGTCACGTTGTTGAGCTTATCGTAGGTCTTGAACACCCGCTTAAAGATGGGGTGTACCCGTGTCATAATGAAGTACAGCCCAATGCCCAGCACCGGAATCGCTGCCAGATAGATCAGCGAGAGTCGCACGCTCATGCGGAACGCCATGACCATGGCGAAAATCAGCATGGAGGGGGCACGCAGGGCAATGCGCACTAGCATCTGATAGGCGTTCTGGACATTGGTAACGTCCGTGGTCAGACGGGTGACGATGCTGGCGGCGGAGAACTTGTCGATGTTGGAGAAAGAATAGGTCTGCACCCGATAGAACATGTCGTGCCGCAGATTCTTGGCGAAGCCGGCGGAGGCGTGGGCAGCGAAGTGTCCGGCGAGTGCGCCGAACAGCAGGGATGCGACACAGCAAACCAGCAGAATGCCGCCGATGTGCAGGATCGCATCCATACCGCCGTCTCCGTCAATGCCATCGTCGATGAGCTTTGCCATCAGGATGGGGATGACCACTTCCATGACGACCTCCAGCACCACGAACAGCGGCGACAGAAGCGATGAGAGCTTATATTCCCGGATAGATTGCATGAGTTTTCGAATCATTGCGATGATCCCTCCTCTTTTTTGGTGTGTTCCAGATTGTTGTACATTTTCCGGACAATGGTGAGGAACTGCGCCTGTTCCTCCGGTGTCAGACCGGCGCACAGCCGTTTTTCAAATTCCGCAATGTCCGCTTCGATCTGCTGGTGCAGATCCAGCGCCTTTTGCGTGAGAATGATTCGCTTCAGGCGTGCGTCCTGCGGCACACTCTCCCGTGTCACCAGCCCGTTTTTTTCCATGAGCTGCAGCGTTGCGGTTACAGCGGAACGGCTGATGGAGAATTTTTTCTCCAGATCCCGCTGAAAGACATCCCGCTCCCGATTCTCGTAGAGATAGCGGATCAGATAGCCGTGCATGCCGGTCATGCGGTCGGCATGCTGGTGTGCGGCAGAGTGCTGCAATTCCCGATGCATCAGCTTGGAAAGCCGGTGAATCTCAAATCCCAGATGGTACATAGCATCCCTCCTCAAAGTTTTTGTGGATTGTTCATGCTTGAATTGTTCTGTATTGAACTGTTCTGTTTTGAACAATTATACCATATTCCCCGAAAATGTCAAGGGGACGGATGCGCTGAAATATCGGCATATGAAACACGGAATTTTTGGGCGTTGTGCGCATTCTGCAAAGGTAAGGGAGCACACTGGCAAAATCCACGCGGAAATCAATTTTCAAAAATATGCTGATTTAGATTGTGCAAAATTATGAAGTTTGACAAGTGATGGCTCCCCTGCAAGGGGAGCTGGCAGTGCGTAGCACTGACTGAGGGGTTCCCACTTATACTGAACACATTATAAAAAGACTTTACGAAAAAACCTCTCCACCGCCTAACGGCGGTCCCCCTCCCCTTTCAGGGGAGGCTATCATGAAAATTGATTTCCGTGCAAAATCCACAAAATTTCTTGACTTTCACGCTGCGGTATGATACAATGAAAATAATTGGGAAAATTCCCAAGATCGGAAAAAATGGTTTTTGAGAAAGGAAGGATTGTAAGACCATGAAAAAATGGATTGCAGCAATTTCTGCAGTGGTTTTGGCGTTCACCGGAAGCGCAGCGGCGGTTCCGGCGGTTACAGCTGCCGCAGAGGAATCAGCAACCTCTACCTATAATTATGGTGAGGCTCTGCAAAAGTCGATGTTTTTTTACGAGGTGCAGCAGAGCGGCGTGAAGCCGGACTGGAACGAGGTTTCGTGGCGTGCGGACTGCATGACCAACGACTATGTGCCCGGCGGCTGGTTTGATGCCGGCGACCACCTGAAATTCACCCTGACCAACGCCTATTCGGCAGCATTGCTGGGATGGGGTCTGCTGGAGTACGGCGACGGCGTGGAAAAGGCAGGCCAGCGCACTATGTACGAGAATAACCTCCAGTTTGCACTGGACTATCTGGTGGGCTGCGACCGTGGCAGCGACATCGTCTACATGATCGGCGACGGCTCGTTCGACCACGTATGGTGGGGCTCTGCCGAGGTCTATATGGCAAAGTACGAGCTGATGAAGGGCGAGACGGAGCGGCCGTATTACACCTGTGAGGACAGTGCCATTCAGGCAGACATGGCAGCCGCACTCTGCACCGGCTATCTGAACTTCAAGGACTCCAAGCCGGAAAAGGCTGCGGAATATCTGGAGCACGCCATCGACCTGTTCGACCGTGCCGACAAGCTTCGCGCCATCGGGGACGATGCCGCAGAGCAGCCGTATTACAAGATTACCACATTCTATGACGACCTGTTCTATGCGGCCAACTGGCTGTACATGGCAACCGGCGAGCAGAAGTATCTGGATCTCTGCAAGAACGACTATATCCCCAACCTCGGCAAGGAGGAGCAGTCCTCGGAACTGAAGTACACATGGGGCATGTGCTGGGACGATGTGATGCAGGGCGGTGTGCTGCTGTACGCCATCAACACCGGCGATTCCCAGTGGAAAGACCAGTTCACCAAGCATCTGGAATACTGGACGACCGGTTACGGCGGAAAGCAGATCACATATACACCGGACGGTTTGCCGTGGCTGTTCCAGTGGGGTTCGCTTCGCCATGCGACAACCACCGCATTCCTCGCTTATGTGGCAGTGGATGAACTGTATCAGGACGACCTTGCCAAGACGACCAAGTACACACAGTTTGCCAACAGAGTCATGAACTACTGCTTCGGCGACAACTCCGACCACTTCAGCTATGTGATTGGTATGGGCGATGATTATCCGCAGGCATGGCATCACAGAACTTCCAGCGGCGCATGGAACGACAAGTGGAGCAACATCGGACAGACCGAGGGCGAGGATGCCAAGCCTCATGCACACATCCTGTACGGCGCACTGGTGGGCGGCCCCGACCAGAACGACGGCTATTCCGACAAGATCGGCGACTATCAGTATACCGAGGTTGCCATCGACTATAACGCAGGCTACACCGCAGCACTGTGCGCAATGGTAGAGAAGTACGGCGGAACTTCCGACCCCGACTTCCCGCCGACGGAAACCCCCAAGTGGGATGAGTTCTTTATGAAGGCATCCATCAACCAGTCGGCTTCCAGCTATACGGAAATCAAGGCATTCGCCATGAACCACACCGCATGGCCGGCAAGAACCATCAAGAACCTGTCCTATAACTACTACTTCGACATCAGCGAACTGGTAGACGCAGGCTATTCCATTGATGACGTTTCCGTCAAGATCGGCTATGACCAGCACAGCAGCGACAAGGGCAAGATCTCCATCTCCGATCCGATCCAGTACAGCGGCAATATCTACTATGTGAAGCTGTCCTTCGCAGACGGCAGTGTGGTTATGCCTACCGGTCAGTCAGAGCACCGCAGCGAGTGCCAGTTCCGTATCTCCATTCCGGACAACATTCAGGGCGTCTGGGATCCCACAAACGACTATTCCTATGCCGGTCTGACACAGGGCGGCGAGGATGCCATGGCGGTAACCGACCACATCACCATGTATGACGGCGATACCCTGATTTGGGGTGTTGAGCCGGACGGCACCAAGCCGGATCCCATTGTCACCACCACAACCACTACGACAGAACAGACAACCACCACAACGACAACAAGAGCTACAATGACGACCACTTCGAACGGAATTATCTATGAATCCGCGGGTGCACTTCTGCTGGATAACGAGCCGGAGAAGCTGACCTATCGTGTTGGAGAGGATCTGGATCTCACCGGACTGCAAATCTCCCTGAAGTACTATTACGGAAAAGACAGCTGCGATGTGATCTATGACAAGGTATCGCCTGCCGATTATCCGGACGATTTCACCATAGACACCTCGGAATTCGACAGCTCCAAGCCGGGCACATATACCATTCGTGTGAAAGCAAGCTCGGATTTGATCATGAACTACCGGTTGCCCTTTGCCGAGGTTTCTTTCAAGGTGACCGTGGCAGACGGCGAAACTACCACAACTTCCACGACGGCTGCCACTACCACGACGACAGAAACCACCACCGCCACAACCGTTTCCGTCAATCCGGATGTGTTCTACGGCGATGTGAATCTGGACGGCGATGTGGATCTGGCGGATGCAGTTCTGCTGAATAAGGCGGTTGCCGGTTCTGTAACATTGAACCAGCAGGCAGGGATGAATGCGGACTGCAACGGCGACGGCAAGCGTACCGTGGACGACAGCATGGTGCTGCTGCGATTCCTGGTACATCTGGTAGACTCTCTGCCCTCTGCATAAGCAGATCACAGGACAGCATTGCCTTAGTATAACTGTGCCTTAGCGCAGAAAGAAAGCGGAGCGCCCCGAATCCATCGGGCAGCTCCGCTTTTGCTGCTTTGTATCTCTTTTTCCGCACGCTCACATGGGAGATGCGGAATGCTGACTTCTCATCGGGACAGGCTGTGCCGTGTGTCCGAAATCGTGACAAAGCGAATATTGTAAGAACTTGTCTTCACAAGAAATATATGTGGATTTTCGAGCATAATTTTGTTGCAGGCAAGGCAAAAATACGCAGGCGGGCTGTCACCCGGCAAGTATTTTTCACGCAGGATGCAGCAAAATTTGCCGAAAAGACACTTGTATACGCTTGTGAAGACAGGTTCTAAAACACACACGGCACACGATACCACCTCACAAATCAAAAGACAGCAAAAGACCTCCGCCCGTTTCTCGTGGGCAGAGGTCTTTTTGGTAGAAATGTGTTCAAAGAGAACTCACGGAGTTGGTTTAGTTTGCAGCAGGCAGGTCATTTACCAGATGTACCAGGAACTTCAGCAGTACCATGCTGTCATCTGCGCTGCGCTTGCCGTCGTTGTTGCAGTCAGCGTTCAGTGCTGCCTGCTGGTTCAGTGTTACAGAGCCAGCCACAGCTTTGTTCAGCAGAACTGCATCCGCCAGATCCACATCGCCGTCCAGGTTGACATCGCCGTAGAAGACACTCGGATTGATGGAAACAGTCGTGCCTACGGTGGTGGTTGTGGCAGCAGTTCCCTGTCCAGAAGTGGTGGGCGCCTCGACAGAGGTTTCTGTCTGAGGAAGTGTAGTCGGTGCCGGTGTGGTGGTTGTATTCTTTGCGGTCGTGGTTGCCTTGCCGGTAGCAGTCGTTGTTGTGGAAGCCTTGGTTGTTGTGGTTGCCGTCGTATTCTTGGTGGCTTCTGTGGTGACCGGCTTCGGGCCTTCCGAACCGGTGACCTTGCCGACAACGATGCCGCATCCAACGGTGGACATATAGACAGTGCCAAAGGTGTTCATGTCGCCAACCAGATAGTTACCGTTACCGGTGCCGCCGTACAGGTGGTTCTGGTTGATGAGGATCCAGCTCTTACCGCAGTCGGTGGAGCGGTAGACGCCCTCCGGATCGGAGTCTGCCGGCTTGCCGTACATATACAGGGTGTAGGGGTCGCCGTCCTTTTGCGCTGCGCCATAGCCCATGGTCTTGCAGTAGCTGACGTTGTCCATCTTGGTAATGGTCTTGCCGTAGTCGGTTACCAGATATGCGCCGTAGTAGCCGGCTGCAATGGCGAATGTGCCCTCGTCCAGATAAGCAATGCGGTATGCGCCGTCGCACTGGTCGTACTGGCAAACGGTCTGGTTGTTTTTAAAGGTCTTGCCGTAGTCATCGCTGACCATCAGGATGTAGCGGGCATCGGTGATATCAGCCTTCGGCTTGCTGTAGAAATAAGAGGAGTTGTAGTAATAGCCGTATGCATAGACATACTGCGGATTTTTTTCATCCACGCACATCCAGATGGTGCTGGACAAGCTGTCGCTGGTGGAAGCGGTGCTCCAGGTCTTGCCGAAGTCATCGGTATAAGCGATCTTACCGCTGCTGCTGACCAGAATGCGGTAGGTGCCGTCCTCCAGCTGGTTGATGGCTGCCTTTGCGCCGGAGCACGGAATGTTCGGCAGCTCCTGCCACGTGGTGCCGTCTGTGGTGTAGTAGCCCAGTGCGCTGCCCTCAGACAGACGTACCATCACGTCCGGATTTGCCGGGCAGTATGCAATACCGGCAGTAGAAGCAGTGGTGCTGGTCAGCTTGTTCATGCTGGGAGTCAGCTGGGTTGCAGTGCCGTCTGCGTTGTGATAGAAACCGTCATAGTCGCCGATGACGGAAACCGGATCCTTGCCCGGTCTGCTGATGAAGTCCAGAGATACGACTTCCTCGATGCCGTCCGGTGCAAAGTAGATGTCGGGGCACTCTGCCCATGTGTTTTCACAGGTGAAAACGCCGTTACCGGAAACCACCCAGAACTGGTCGCTGTTTCTCGGATCCAGTGCGATGCAGCCGGACCAGTGGATTGCCTTGTCCCGAATCCAGCTGTGGCCGCCGTCCTGCAGGTAGTTTGCCAGCAGCGGGCCGTCCCAATATGCGGTGTTGCCCGGTGTGATCTCTGTCCAGGTCTCGCCGCCGTCCTCAGACTTGAAGAACCGGTCGCCCCATGCAATGGCATCTCTGTCCCAGGCATCAGCAGTCCAAGACTGGGAGTACCACTGTGCGCAGGTGGTTGCCACCAGCTTGTTGGCATCCTTCGGGTCACTTGCTACTGCGCCATAGCCCACATTCAGCTTTTTGGTGTTGGTGACGATGCCCTCTGTCGGGGTGATGTCTTTCAGTTCGTTGGTCTTGGGATTATACTTGAATGCGTAGCCTGTGCCACGGTCGAACATCAGACCATTGATATAGGTGATGAGCAGGTTGCCGTCTGCGTCCAGATTGATTCTGGAGGGCATCTGCTCGGTGGGCAGCTCTTCGCTCAGCGGCTGGAAGTCATCGCTTCCCACATCTGCCACGTGGAGGTTTGCCTTGCCCTTGACGGAAGTGCCGACGTAGACCTTGCCGTCTGTAATTTTAATCGTAGCAATACCATTGACGTTCAGGTATTCGTCATCTGCGACAGATCTTGCCATGTGGTCTGTCCAGGTCGGCCACTTGATGCTGTATTCGAACAGCCCCAGCTTGTCATAGCCCATCACCGGACTCCAGGTGTCGCCGCCGTCCTCACTCATAATGAGGGCAGAATCGCCGGCAGTGGCATCGCCGCCGCAGTAGATGATGTTCGGGTTGTCCGGATCCACGGCGATTGCCTCACCGGTCTGTCTGCCGTAGCCGTTGCCGTGTACCTGAATCATGCTGGTGACATCGATTTCCTCGAAGGTCTCGCCGGCATCGTGGGAGCGGAAAATGACGGTTCGTGCATCGCTGAAATAGGCGCAGCCGCACAGCAGATACAGGGTGTCGTCATCATTCGGGTCAATGCACATGGCATCCACGCTCAGAAAGCCTCTGTCTGCTTCGTTCAGGAAGCCCAGCAGCTGTATCCAGCGCTTCTGGTCGTAGTCATAGCGGTATGCACCGCCAACGTCTGTTCTGGCGTACATCTGGTCGTCGCCGGTGATGATGCCGGAGACAAAGCCGCCGCCGCCGATGTTCAGCGTGTCCCAATTCATGCTGTCTTCAATGGAGTCTGCCGCTGATGCCTGAATCGGTGTCACAGTTTTGACAGCGCCGATTCCGGTGCACAGCATTGCTGCTGCGGTCAGGACAGAGACCCACTTCTTGGTTTGCTTCATGTGAAGGATCCCCCTTTTTTGAGTTCGGCAGTCCGTACCATGGTACACCGAAATGGTGTGGTGCGGTGCTGCTTTTACGGAAAAACATTTACTTTTATTATAGCACACCTTGTGCAAAATTGCAAGAATAGAATCACAACTTTTCATATTTTTGTGCATAACGTAAGAAATCAAAGACGGCTTTTTGGTATTGTGCACAATTCGTTGAAAAAGTGACTGAGTTTCCACGAAAAGATTTGGTTACTTTGCCAAATGACACTGCGGGGAAAGTGTGGTATAATACAAGAAGTGTAACCGATTTGTAAGAATTGAGATTGTTTTCGTCAGAAAGATTACAATTTGGAGAAAAAGCAGGAGAAAAAGAAACAAAGTGGGAAAGAGAAAGGAAGCGGAAGAAGTTATGGCAAAGCGATCGAAAAGCGGCGTATGGGAGCGTTTTTCCCGAACGGGAGTCATTTTGATTTTGGTATATGTGATGTGTCTGATTCTGGGATTCGCCGTGCGGCTGGTGCTTTTCTCCGACCAGAAGCACAGCAGCATCATTCCGGACAAGGTGGTGGCATCCGCAGCCGGCACCTCAAAGGCAGACGGCAGTGACGGCGGACACGAGGCAACCAACCCCAACATTCTGGAGCTCAAGACCGACCAGAAGTTTCTGGCAGTTCTGGAGGGCGGAACGGCTTCCATTACCGTGAACATGGCGACCACCGGACAGGCAAGCGCCGGCGATCTGGTGTGGAGCAGCAGCAACACCGATGTGGCAGCGGTGGACAATGAGGGCGTTGTCACCGGCGTGGCAAAGGGCAGCTGTGAGATCACCGCAGCGGTCAAGGGCAACGAGGACATCTCGGTTTCTGTTCCGGTGACGGTGCGCCAGCTGGAACAGCGGGACGGCTGCACCTATGTGGACGGCATCCTCATCGTCAACAAGACCTACAGCCTCCCGTCGGACTTCGACCCCGGCAAGCTGGATGATACGGCGGAAAAGGCGTTCGAGCAGCTTCAGGCGGACGCTGCCAAGGAGGGACTGGGCATCTATATTGGTTCGGACTTCCGGAGCTACTCCTATCAGGTGGATGTCTATGAGAGCTACTGCGAGACCTACGGCTGGGAGATGGCGGATACCTTCTCGGCACGTCCCGGTTTCTCGGAGCACCAGACCGGTCTGACCATTGACTGCAACACCATTGACGATGCGTTCGGACAGACCAAGGAAGCCCAGTGGCTGGCAGAGCACTGCGCAGACTACGGCTTCATCATCCGCTTCCCCGACGGCAAGGAGGACATCACCGGCTACCAGTACGAGCCGTGGCACATCCGCTATGTGGGTGTGGATACCGCCAAGGAGATCGACCAGCTGGGTGTTTCGCTGGAGGAGTATCTGGGCGTGCAGTCGGAGTACACCGGTCCGTGGGAACACTAATTGGCTGAAATACAACAGGAAAAGAGCGCTGTGCCCATGGGGTGCGGCGCTTTTTGAATTGCGCTTCGGGAATTTTCGAAAAAAATTTCAAAAAACTATTCCAAAATGCAGAAAAGTGTGTTATAATGATAACAGAGCCGTCCAACCGCACAGCGATTTGCGGCAAAACTATCAAAAAAGAGGTTTTTGACATGGAAATCAAAAAACAATTGACGACTTGTCCGAAAGAAAAACCCAAGGATGAGAGCAAGCTGGGCTTCGGCCATATCTTCACAGACCACATGTTGGTAATGCCCTACGATGAGGGTCAGGGCTGGCACGATCCGGTGATTATGCCCTATGGTGACATCACCCTCAGCCCGTCTGCAATGTGCCTACACTATGGTCAGACCGTATTCGAAGGTCTGAAGGCATACCGCCGTGCCGACGGCGGCGTACAGCTGTTCCGTCCGGACGAAAACTTCAAGCGTCTGAACCGTTCCAACGAGCGTCTGGTCATTCCGGAACTGCCGGAGGAGCTGGGTCTCCAGTGTCTGAAAGAACTCATCTCTGTGGAAAAGGATTGGGTTCCTCACACAGAAGGTGCTTCCCTGTACATTCGTCCGTTTATTTTTGCAGTAGATCCGTTCCTCGGCGTACATCCGGGCGAACACTATCTGTTTATGATCATTCTCTCTCCGTCCGGCCCGTACTATGCTTCCGGTCTGGATCCGGTCAATATCTACGTAGAAAATAAGTATGTTCGTACTGTCCGCGGCGGTATGGGTTATGCCAAGACCGGCGGTAACTATGCGGCTTCTCTGCACAGTCAGGCTGATGCTTATGAGCAGGGCTATTCTCAGGTCCTGTGGCTGGATGGCGTAGAACAGAAGTACATCGAAGAGGTTGGTGCCATGAACATCGCTTTCGTCATTGACGGCGAAGTGGTAACACCGTCTTTGGAAACCGGCTCCATTCTGTCTGGTATCACCAGAAAGTCTGCTTTGGAGCTGTGCCGTTCCAAGGGCATTCCGGTTTCGGAGCGCCGTATCACCATTCAGGAGATCGCAGATGCCTATGATGCAGGCAAGCTGACCGAAGTATTCGGCACAGGTACCGCAGCAGTCATCTCGCCGGTTGGCCACCTGAAGTGGGGCGATAAGGTGATGACCATCAACAACAACAAGATCGGCCCGATTTCTCAGATGATCTATGACACCCTGACTGGCATCCAGTGGGGCAAGATTCCGGATAAATTCGGCTGGATCGTTCCCATTGACTAAGCACACATGCTGAAAAAAATTCTCTCTCCCGAAACCTGCGCAGCCTGTCGGCTCTGCTGCGGATTTGACTGTACAGACACGTGGGAATTTCCGGTACTGCCGCAGGAAACTGTGGAAGCCATGCACCGTATGGGTGTTTCGCCGAAGCTGGTTCCGGTGGGAGAGGAGCAGACATTTGCGGCACCGCCGCTGCGGGGCGAGGAACTGTTCTTCTGTCCCATGCTCTGTGAAACAGGGTGTACCATGGGGGCGGACAAGCCGTTTGACTGCCGGATCTGGCCGTTCCGCATGATGCGGGATTTGGAGGGAGCGCTGCGGATCACCGTCGCCTCCTACTGTCCCGGCATGCAGAAGTACACGGATGCACAGCTTCGTAACTTTCTGGCGGACGGACTGGCAGCGCAGATTTTGGCGTATGCGGAAGCGCATCCCGCCCACGTGAAAGCGTGGGCGCCGGAATACCGTGTGATCTGGTAAACAAAACCGTACCTTGCGCAAGTGCAGGGTACGGTTTTTTCTATTCCGGGAAGTGCTGGTACTGCGGAAACGCCGGCGCATCCAGCGTGCTCTGGAAGATGGCGAGCATGTGATTCCATGTGGCTGGATTGACAACGCCGGTGACCGGAAGACCGGTGTGCTTCTGGAACGCCTGCACTGCCTGCTGTGTGGCGGTGTCATAGGTGCCGGAGCTGGTGAGAGCGGGCAGCGAGAAGAGGAATTGTTCCCGAATCGCCTGAAGCAGTCCCTGAATCAGATAGACACCGGAATTTTGGTCGCCCAGCGTGTAGGCGAAAATACCGTCGGGAAAGATGGAGAAGGATGCGGTGGGCGGTGCGGTGTCTGTGAGATACGCCTGCACAATGGCGTTCCATGTGGCGGTGTTGGTCACGCCGGTGGGACGCAGACTGTTTTTCTGCTGAAATTCCCGCACGGCGCTGGCGGTGTTCTCTCCGTAAACGCCGTCCGGTGTTACTGCCGGAAGGTCGTAGAAGTGCGCCAGCCCGTGTAGATAAGTTTGCAGCTCAAAGATGTGTTCCTGATGCTGCTGTTCCGTGTATGCCATGGCGTGCACCTGCCTTTCAGGAGATAATATATCCGGGGGACTGATAGGGTCGTTTGTCGTAGCCGTATCTCAAATCGGAGTACAGCCCCGTGATGGCGTTCCAGACCACTGAGCCGACTGCGCTGTTTTCCGGCAGACCGTACATCTTCTGAAAGGCGATGACGGACGCTTTGGTCATGGGACCGAAATAGCCGGTGGCATTGACAGCGCCGATTTCCGGGTAGGTCTGGTGGATGTAGGAGAGGTAGGTTTGCAGCAGCCGGACGTATTCGCTGTTCGTTCCCTCCCGCAGCACCACGCCGGGATAGAGCACCACATCGTTGACAGTGGTGTCCAGCGGTACGGATTCCACAATGCCGGCATAGGCATCGTACATGGCGTGCCATGTCTGTTCGTCAATGACGCCGGTCTGGGGCAGCCCGAACACCTTTTGCAGGGATTTCACCGAGGTTTCTGTCTGTGCGCCAAAGTAACCGGTGATCTCCACCGGCTGGATGGCAGCGTAGTATGCGCCGATGACGGCGAGGTAATACTGAGCGGTGCGGACGTTCTGCCCCTGCGCCCCGATGGCAAGCGAGCCGGTGAACTGCTTTTCCACATCGCTCTGCTGGACTCCCTCGGAGTTCAGCTCCGCCAGATGCTTGACGCTGACGAAAATATAGGCGATCTGATACCACGTTGCCTCGTTGACAATGCCCGTCGGCTCCAGCCCGAAAATTCGCTGGAACTCCATCACCGCCTCCTCTGTGGGGTAGTCGAAATCGCCGGTGACATCGCCGATTTTGGGAATGGCGGGGTAGTTGCGGGAGATGCGGTTCAGCTGCACCTGAATGGTGCGGACGGGGTCGCCGCTGTATCCCAGGGCGACATCAAAGCCGGGGTAGGACGGCGTGTAGGTGCGGACGGGAGCGTTGGAAACGATGTCGATGTTCTCCCCGTAGTAGTGCGTCAGAATTTCGTAGGGGGTCATGCCCTGCTGTGCCAGCGACACTGTGCCCCACTGGGAGAGTCCGTCGCAGGTGACGGTGGTGCCGTTGCAAAAGGCGGAGAAAAGCGGTTCCACATTGCCCTGCCGCCGGATGTAGCTGTTGAACAGTTCATCCACCAGCTGTCCCACATTCTCAAAGACCTCACGGCCGTAGGTGTATTTTTGGTCGAACTGAGTGGAACTGGTGATGTCAAAGGGGTATCCTCTGGCACGGTACCACTCGGTGTAGATGCGGTTCAGGGCAAAGGTGGTAATGACGTAGATGTTGGCACGCAGGGAGTTCTCTGGCCATGTGGGGTAGATCTCACTGGAGGCAACGTTTTTGATGTAGTCCGGAAAGGGAACGGTAACATTGTACGCCGACTCCTCCGGTCTGCCCAGATGCACCGTAATGGTCTCCGGGATGTAGGGTTCGCCAACGGGCATAGACTGCACCTCCTAGAATCGTGGTTCGTTGTTCTGAAAGACGGTTGGCTCCGGCGGATTGTCCGGATAGGCGGGGAGGGGGGTCATGGAGAAGATCTGCCTTGAGGTGATGCCGGCAAAGACCGGCACATCCTTGCTGACCTGGGGATAATAGCCGGAGAGATAGACGCTGACATCATAGGTGCTGTACGCCTGCTGGGTTTCGTCTTTGTTTAGGGAGATGCTCGCCGGCGGGGCAGGCAGGGGAACCTTTCCAGTTTCGCCCCGGCTGTTGGTGACGGAGACGTACTTGACTTGAAGATCTGCCCCCGTGCCGGTGGAAACCAGAACGGAAACACCGGGCAGGGACATGGCGTTGCCTGCGCCGCGGGTGATCACTTGAAGCCAGCCGATGTCCTCTGGTGTGTTGTCCGGGGCAGGCGGTTCCGGAACCAGCTCCGGTTTAGGCGGAGGCGCATCCAGTTCCGGCGGCGGGGCTGCCGGCGGAAGCTGGAACTCCACGACCGGTTCTTCCGGCGCTGCCGGCTCCGGTGCGGGGGGCAGCTCCTGGGACGGCTCTGGACTGGGAGCCAATACGGGTTCAGGTTCCGGGGCTGGACTGGGCTCCGGAACTTCCTCTGGCGGTTCCGGGGCGGGGACGGGCGGCGGTGCAGATGCCTGTGCCGCACGATAGAGGCGCATCATCTCCTCCTGATATTCCTTTGGGGTGCGTGGCGGATGGTTTGGCATAACAAGACCTCCTTGTGGAATTTGGCGTTGTTTTATTCTATGCGCCGGAATGGAGGCGTATGCAAAAAGGAGCCAAACGGCTCCTTTTCAAGCTATCGGCGCTGTGTGGCCGGTTCTGTGAGCGCCTCTCTGCGGAACAGGAAGGTCATGCACCAGACGGCGGAAATGGCAACCAGAATATAGATGGCACGGCTGATGAAAGATGCAGCGCCGCCAAACAACCATGCGACGAGGTCGAATTCAAAGATGCCGACCAGTCCCCAGTTGACACCGCCGATAATCAAAAGGATCAGTGCGATTTTATCCCACATAGGTTCCACCTCTTTTCCGTACTGCGCTGCTCGTGCTGTCCGCCGTTTGCAGCGGTACAGAGGTAGTATGCCGCAGCGGGCGCAAAATATGCGCTTTCAAAAGCAACAGCACCCTCCGTCTGCGTCCAGACAAAGGGTGCTGTTTTTCTATACCAGTATTCGGGTTCCGGTATTTGGAATTGAAAAAGGGGTTGCTGCCGGATGCAGCCGACACTTGTCCGTGCCGTGCGCCTCCGGGGTCGTCATGTCTCAAAAAAGGCGGGCTTTTGAGACGGGGCGGATGGTCGGATGATATATTTCATCAGCAGCCAGCTGCTGAGAAAAAGGATTCGGAAAGAATCGGATTACTTGTTCTTGATTGCAGCCTGTGCAGCAGCCAGTCTTGCGATCGGCACACGGAACGGCGAGCAGGAAACATAGTCCAGACCGATTTCGTGGCAGAACTCAACAGATGTCGGGTCACCGCCGTGCTCACCGCAGATACCGCAGTGCAGCTTGTCGTTCACCGGCTTGCCCAGTTCGATTGCCATCTTCATCAGCTTGCCAACGCCAGTCTGATCCAGCTTAGCGAACGGATCGCTCTCGAAGATCTTAGCGTCGTAGTATGCGCCCAGGAACTTGCCTGCGTCGTCACGGGAGAAGCCGTAAGTCATCTGAGTCAGGTCGTTTGTACCGAAGCAGAAGAAGTCAGCTTCCTTTGCAATTTCGTCAGCAGTCAGAGCAGCTCTCGGGATCTCGATCATGGTACCTACTTCGTAGGTCAGGTCAGAACCAGCAGCAGCGATCTCAGCGTCAGCGGTTTCTACAACGACCTTCTTTACGAACTTCAGTTCCTTCACGTCGCCAACCAGCGGGATCATGATTTCCGGCTTAACGGTCCAATCCGGGTGATTCTTCTTTACGTTGATTGCAGCCTTGATGATTGCCTTGGTCTGCATCTCAGCGATTTCCGGATAAGTAACAGCCAGACGGCAGCCACGGTGACCCATCATCGGGTTGAACTCGTGCAGAGAAGCGATGATTGCCTTGATCTGCTCAACGGTCTTGCCCTGAGCGTCAGCCAGCTTCTTGATGTCCTCTTCTTCAGTCGGAACGAATTCGTGGAGCGGCGGATCCAGGAAACGGATGGTAACCGGGCAGCCTTCCAGTGCTTCGTACAGAGCTTCAAAGTCGCCCTGCTGCATCGGTTCGATCTTTGCCAGAGCAGCCTTTCTCTCTTCTACGGTGTCAGAGCAGATCATTTCACGGAATGCTGCGATTCTGTCAGCCTCGAAGAACATGTGCTCGGTACGGCACAGACCGATACCTTCTGCACCCAGCTCACGAGCCTTCTTTGCGTCAGCCGGCGTATCAGCGTTGGTACGAACCTTCAGGGTTCTGTACTTGTCTGCCCAGCCCATAACACGGCCGAAGGTGCCGGCGATGGAAGCGTCTACAGTCGGGATGACGCCGTCGTAGATGTTACCGGTAGAACCGTCGATGGAGATGTAGTCGCCCTCGTGGAAGGTCTTGCCAGCCAGCTCGAACTTCTTGTTCTCTTCGTCCATCTTGATGTCGCCGCAGCCGGATACACAGCAGGTACCCATACCACGAGCAACAACGGCAGCGTGAGAAGTCATACCGCCACGAACCGTCAGGATACCCTGAGATGCCTTCATGCCGGTGATGTCTTCCGGAGAGGTTTCCAGACGAACCAGGATTACCTTTTCGCCCTTTTCGTTCCAAGCCTCAGCGTCGTCAGCAGTGAAGACGATCTTACCGCAGGCAGCACCCGGGGAAGCGCCCAGGCCCTTGCCCATCGGAGTAGCGGCCTTCAGAGCCTTGGCATCGAACTGCGGGTGCAGCAGGGTGTCCAGGTTTCTCGGGTCGATCATCAGAACTGCTTCTTCTTCGGTCTTGTGGCCTTCGTCTACCAGGTCGCAAGCGATCTGCAGTGCAGCCTGAGCGGTTCTCTTACCGTTACGGCACTGCAGCATGTACAGCTTCTTGTTTTCAACAGTGAATTCCATATCCTGCATGTCGTGATAGTGGTTCTCCAGAGTATCACAAACCTTGATGAATTCATCGTAAGCTTCCGGGAATTCCTGTGCCATCTGAGCGATCGGCATCGGAGTACGAACGCCGGCAACAACGTCTTCGCCCTGTGCGTTGATCAGGAACTCGCCCATCAGCTTCTTTTCACCGGTAGCCGGGTCACGGGTAAATGCAACACCGGTACCAGATTCGTTGTTCAGGTTACCGAATACCATCGGCATTACGTTAACTGCGGTACCCCAGCTGTACGGGATATCGTTGTCACGGCGATATACGTTTGCACGGGGGTTGTCCCAGCTGCGGAATACGGCTTCGATCGCCAGCTTCAGCTGCTCTACCGGGTCAGACGGGAAGTCTGTGCCCAGCTGGTTCTTGTACTCAGCCTTGAACTGCTCAGCCAGAGTCTTCAGATCAGCAGCGGTCAGGTCTACGTCGAACTTCACGCCCTTTTCTTCCTTCATCTTGTCGATGAGCTGCTCGAAGTACTTCTTACCAACTTCCATAACAACGTCAGAGAACATCTGGATGAAACGTCTGTAGGAGTCGTATACAAAACGCTCGAAAGCCGGATCCGGATTGCCCTTGATCATTGCAGCAACAACGTCGTCGTTCAGACCGAGGTTCAGGATGGTGTCCATCATACCCGGCATAGAAGCACGTGCGCCGGAACGAACGGAAACCAGAAGCGGATTGTTCAGATCGCCGAACTTCTTGCCGTTGATCTCTTCCATCTTCTTAACGCCTTCCATGACCTGAGCCATGATTTCGTCGTTGATCTTGCGGCCATCCTCATAGTACTGTGTGCAAGCCTCAGTGGTGATGGTGAAGCCCTGCGGTACCGGAAGACCGATGCTGGTCATCTCAGCCAGGTTTGCGCCCTTGCCTCCGAGAAGGTTGCGCATGGTCATGTCGCCTTCGCTGAACATATAAACCCATTTGTTTGCCATTGGTAACTACCTCCAATATAAAATTCGATTGTATGCCCCGGCTGCTTTTCTGTCCCGTAGAAAAAGGGCGAATCTGGCAAATTCACCGCTGACAACCGGCGTACTTTTATTATAACATACTTTTCCGGAAAATACTATACATTTTTTAAAAAAATTATCCCACGGTTTTTTTGGCAAGTTATACAAAAATCACAATGCCAGAAAAAAATTTGCGAAAACACTTGCAAAAGCGTTAAGATTTTGTCATAATATAAAAAGGGATACCTGCGCCGATCACCTGCGGCGCAAAAATCAAGCATTCTGTCGATTCGAGAGAATCTGCTAATAGGAGGACAAGTATCATGAATCAAGTGGTTATTCTTGCCGGCGGACACGGCAAGCGCATGAAGGCTTCCCTGCCGAAGCCGATGCTGGAAGTGCTGGACACCCCGATGCTGGGCTGGGTCATCCGTGCCTGTGAAAAGGCCGGACTGAGCCGCATCTGTGTGGTCACGGGCTATAAGGCGCAGTATGTAGAGCTGTATCTGAACAACCGGTACCGCACAGCGCTCCAGCCGGAGCAGCTGGGAACCGGTCACGCTGTGATGCAGGCGGAGAAGTTTATGCAGGAGTTCACAGACGGCAATACGCTGGTGCTCTGCGGCGATGCGCCGTTTATGGACAGCGACACCATCTCCGGTGCGCTGCGTCTGCATGAGGAACAGGAGAACGCCGTTACCGTCATCACCGCAGAACTGGATCAGCCCAGGGGCTACGGCAGAATTCTGCGTGGCGAAAACGGCATTGCCGCTATTGTCGAGGAAAAGGACGCCACCGAGGCACAGCGTCAGGTGCGTGAGGTCAATTCCGGCGCATACTGGTTCCGCACCAAGGCGCTGCTGGAACTGCTGGGCGGACTGTCCCAGTCCAACGCACAGGGCGAGTACTATCTGACTGATACCATTGGTCTGGCACTGGAACGCGGCATGAAGGCAAGCGCATACCGGACGGAGAATCCGGATGTGGTGCTGGGTGCGAATACCCGCCGTGACCTGCTGCATCTGAACGAGGTGGCACGCCAGCGGATTCTGGATCGGCACATGGACAACGGTGTCAACTTTGTCTGCACGGACGGCATCATCATCGGCAACGATGTGGAGATCGGCGCAGATACCACCATCCTGCCGGGCACGATTCTGAAGGGCAAGACTAAGATCGGCGCAAAGTGCACCATCGGACCCAACTGCCTTATCGAGAACTGCACCATCGGCGAGCGTGTGACCCTGAACTATGTGCAGGCGTATGAGTCGGAGATCGAGGACGCTGTCAAGGCAGGCCCGTTCGTTCACATCCGCCCCAACACACACCTGAAAAACGGTGTGAAGATCGGCGACTTCGTCGAGGTCAAGAACTCCACCGTGGGCGAACAGACCGCCATTGCGCATCTCACCTACGTGGGCGACAGCGATGTGGGCAAGAAGGTCAACTTCGGCTGCGGTACAGTCACCGTCAACTACGACGGCATGAAGAAGCAGCGCTGCGTCATCGGTGACAACTGCTTCATCGGCTGCAACACCAATCTGGTGGCACCGGTCAAGCTGGGCAAGGGCGCTTACACCGCTGCGGGCACGACCGTTACCAAGGATGTGCCGGATTATGCACTGGCAGTAGAACGTGCCGACCTGAAGGTAAAGGAGGGCTACAGCCTCCGGAAACTGCGGGATAAGCTGTTCCCGCCGGAGGACGGCGGAAAGCGGTAAGCGTCGCTTACATGCAGGAAACAACGGAACAGAATAGAAAGGATTCATGCGGCATCGGCTTGTTCTGGTGCCGCATGAAGCAGGTTATGGAAATATGGGAATTTTTGATTTATTTCGGCAGATCGAGTCGGGCTCCGGCAGCGGCTTGCAGGGCAAGCTCACATGGCTGGTGGTCGGGCTGGGCAACATTGGTCTGGAGTACGAGAACACACGGCATAACGCCGGTTTTATGGCAGTGGAACAGCTGGCGCAGACGTGCGGCGGCGACTTCCGGCAGATGAAGTTCCGCTCGGACTGCGGCGAGGCAATGGTGGGCGGCGTGCGCTGCCTGCTGATGAAGCCCACCACCTACATGAACAACAGCGGCGAGGCAGTGGCAGCGGCGGCGAATTTCTATAAGATTCCGCCGGAGCACGTGCTGGTGATGTACGATGACATCTCTCTGGCACCTGGAAAGCTGCGCATTCGCCGCAAGGGCAGCGCCGGCGGACACAACGGTATCAAGAGCATCATCGCACTTCTGGGAACGGAGGAATTCCCCCGCATTCGTGTGGGCGTCGGGGCAAAGCCCACGCCCCAGTACGATCTGGCGGACTGGGTGCTCTCCAAATTCACCCCGGAGGAACAGACCGCTCTCCAGCCGGCACTGGAACAGGCAGCAGAGGCAGCATCGCTGATCGTACAGGATAAGATGGATCAGGCGATGAACCGCTTTAGCCACTGAGCCGGCAGAGATTGCAACACCCCATACCCAAAGGAAAAGGAGGAGCCATCATGCAGTTTTTTGCGGAAACCTTTGCCAGACTGACTGCCTATCAGGAGCTGTGCAATGCCATGGAACAGGGGATTCAGCCCATCTCCCTGACAGGCGTGGCGCAGGTTCATAAGGCGCATCTGCTGGCGGCGCTGTGCAGCACACATGCGCCGCTTCTTGCGGTGACGGCGGAGGAAGCAGAGGCACGCCGTCTTTGCGACGACATCAACACCATGCTGGATCAGACAGCGGCGTGGCAGTTCCCATCCAGAGAACTGGTTCTGACACCGGTGGAGGGCGTGACGGTATCCTACGAGCACGCACGCATTGCCGCCCTGACGGCGATGCGGCAGGGGCAGTGCCGTGTCATCATTGCGAGCATTGAGGCGCTGCTTCAGCCCACCATTGCGCCGGAAGCGCTGGAGGAGCACACGCTGGTGCTGCACTGCGGAGAACAGATCGAACGGGATGCGCTGATTCAGAAGCTCATCTTTGGAGGCTACGTGCGCAGCGAGAGCGTGTCCGGCGCCGGACAGTTTTCCGTGCGCGGCGACATTCTGGACATCTTTCCCGTGCAGTGCACCGCCCCCATTCGTCTGGAACTGTGGGGCGACGAGATCGACACCCTGACGCAGTTCGATCCGGAGACCCAGCGCCGGACACAGGCGGTGGAGGAACTCCGGATTCCGCCGGCACGGGAGACACTGTTCCAGCCGGAGGAGCTTGCCGAAAAGCTCCGTGCCCACGCCCGTTCCCTGCGTGGAAAATACGCCGAAGCGGCAAAGAAAAAGCTCTGTGACGATGCAAAGAAGATCGACGCCGGCATTGTGCCGGTCTATCTGGAAAAATATGCGCCGTTGCTGCGGGAAAAGGCGACGCTTTTGCTGGACTACGGCGTGCAGGCGGTGCTGTTCAGCGAGTACAATGCTGTGCAGGAGATGCAGCACAGCATTTTGGAGCAGTACCGGACGGACTGTCAGCTTCTGCTGGAGGAGGGGGACCTCTGCCGAGGACTGGAGGGCTACTATCAGGATCCTGTGGAGGTCATGGCACGGCTGAAATCCCTGTTCTGTGTGTGCATGAACAACTTCCTGCAGGGCGGGGAACAGATGGCGTTCCGCAAGCTGCTCTCAGTGGATGCGATGCAGACGGCGCCGTGGGGCGGCGAACTGAGCCAGCTGGTGGAGGATTTGCAGGAGTACCTCCAGCAGGGCTATTGCGTCATGCTTTTCGCCGGCAGCGAAAAGACACTGCCCATCTTGCAGCAGGATCTGCGGGAGAGCGGCATCCGCTGCGAACTCGCCAGGGTGGACAGCGTCTGGCAGGAGGGCGTGGTCTATCTGCGCACCGGCAGCCTGTCCGGCGGCTTTGCCTATCCGGAGATCCGGACGGCGCTCATCACACAGGCGCACGCCATGCACGCCGTTGCACGGCGCACCCCCAAGCGCAAGCGGAGCGAGGAGATCCGGTCGCTCTCGGACATCGCCGCCGGCGATCTGGTCGTTCACGCTGCCCACGGCATCGGCAAGTTCCTGGGCGTGCGCCAGATCGAGACGGACGGCGTCACCAAGGACTACATCAGCATCCAGTATGCCGGAAAGGATATGCTCTATGTGCCGGTCACGCAGCTGGATGTCATCTCCAAATACATCGGCCCACGGGAGGATGTTCATGTCAAGCTGAACCGGCTCTCCTCGCCGGAGTGGCAGCGGACACGGAATAATGTGCGCCGTGCCGTGCGGGATATGGCGGACGAACTGGTGGCGCTGTACGCCAAACGGGAACAGGCAAAGGGCATCGAGTTCTATCCGGACGACGAGATCCAGCAGGACTTCGAGGCACGTTTTCCCTATATCGAAACGGAGGATCAGCTCTCCGCCATTGCGGAGATCAAGCGGGATATGGAACGCCCCCGCCCCATGGACCGGCTGCTGTGCGGCGACGTGGGCTTCGGCAAGACGGAGGTCGCCCTGCGTGCTGCTATGAAATGCGTTCTCAGCGGAAAGCAGTGCGCCATTCTTGTCCCCACCACAGTGCTCGCCATGCAGCACTTTCAGACGGCGCTGCGCCGGTTTGAGCATTTCCCCGTGAATGTGGAGATGCTCTCCCGCTTCGTGCCTCTGCGGAAGCAGCGGGAGGTGCTGGCAGGGCTGAAGAGCGGCAAAGTGGACGTTGTCATCGGCACGCACCGGCTGGTGCAGAAAGACGTGGCGTTCCATGCCCTCGGTCTGGCAATCGTGGACGAGGAACAGCGCTTCGGCGTGGCGCACAAGGAGAAGTTCAAGGAGATGTTCGCCGGCGTGGATATGCTGACGCTGTCGGCAACGCCTATTCCCCGCACGCTGAACATGGCGATGAGCGGCATTCGGGATATGTCCGTCATTGCCCAGCCGCCGCAGGACCGCTATCCGGTGCAAACCTATGTCATGGAGTACAACGATGCCGTGGTATTTCAGGCGATCCGGCGGGAGCTGAAGCGGGGCGGACAGGTGTACTACATTTACAATCGGGTGAACAGTATCGAACTGGTGGCTGCCAAGCTGCAAAGCGCTATTCCGGAGGCACGGATTCTGGTGGCGCACGGCAGAATGGGCGAGGCGGAAATGTCCGAGATCTGGCGGAAACTGGTGGAAAATGAGGCGGACATTCTGGTCTGCACCACCATCATTGAAACCGGTGTGGATGTGCCCAATGTCAACACCCTCATCATCGAGAATGCGGACTATTTCGGGCTGAGCCAGCTGTACCAGCTGCGGGGACGTGTGGGGCGCTCCAACCGCCGTGCCTACGCTTATTTCACGTTCAAGCGTGACAAGGTGCTGCGGGAGGAATCCGCCCGCCGTCTGGCGGCCATGCGGGAGTTCACCCAGTTCGGCAGCGGGTTCCAGATCGCCCTGCGGGATCTGGAGATCCGTGGCGCCGGCAGCATGCTGGGCGGACAGCAACATGGTCACATGGAGGCCGTGGGATACGAGATGTATCTGCGCCTGCTGGAGGAGGCAGTGGCAGAGGCAAAGGGCGAGCCGATTCCGGAGAAACCGGAGTGCGTTGTGGATATCCACATCGACGCCTACATCCCCAGCGCCTACATTGAGAGCCTGAACCAGCGTCTGGACATGTACCGGAAAATCGCCGTGGTTTCCAGCAAATCGGAGGAATCCGACCTGCTGGACGAACTCATCGACCGTTACGGCGAACCACCGCGGCAGGTGCTAGGACTGGTGACCGTGGCACGTCTGCGCAATACGGCTGCGAACCTCGGCATCACAGAAATCGTCCAGCGTGGCGGAAAGGTGACGTTCTGCACGGAGCAGATCACACCGGACATTATTGCTGCATTTTCCGCACAGTATCGGGGCAATGTGTCGTGGAATCTGTCGGGCAAAACCGGCATCTGCGTGACGATGGAACGTGGAACTGCACTGGATTTGATACGGGATGTTTTAGAAACTATGACGAAAGTGAGAAGAATCGGGAAGTGACGTAAAACCCGTCCGAAATCTTTGTGCGATTTTTGGCAGTTTCACCGGAATTTCAATCAAGATTTAGGTAAAATGTGCATAGACAAAAGTTGAAAATCATGCTATAATAACGATATTGTTATAGAGTGGCATGGCATGTGTGCCGTGCTTTCATGGCATGTGTGCCGTGCTCTATTTCGAGGAGGAGAAATACGATGAAGTTTATGAGAAAACTGGTGGCAAGCGTTGCTGCGGTTACGGTTGCAGCAACATCGGTTGCAACATTTGCGTTTTCTGCATCTGCCCTGAAATATGATGGCGATATGATTGTTTCCACAGATAAGGGACCGTACACCGCATACCTGTGCATTCAGGCCGGTGCTGACAAGCGCTCTGTAACAGACGATTATCCCAATGCGGTTGAGAAAGAGAAGAACAGCAAGGGTATCAGCTGCGCAGATGCAACCTTCACAGGTAACGGCACGTATACCGTAAGCGTTACCGTTGCAAACGGTTCCGATACCATTGAGCAGCTGATGCTGGAAACCGACATCAACTCCTATGCATTTGCATCGAAGGAAGCAGAAACCGTAAAGGGCACACTGCCGACTGGCTGCACTGTTTCCATCGTCATCAATTCTATCACAGTAAAGAAGACCTCGGGCAGCGGCTACTCCATCCCGTACAACGGCGCATCCAAGGGCGCACTGTGTCAGGGTGATAACGACTCTTCCATCCGTGTGAACATTCTGAACGCCCAGACAACACCGAAGGTTTCCGATATTTCGAACGACCTCAGCGAACTGGGCGGTCTGGCTGGCGGCGACACCGTTGAAGTTTCCTTCACTGTAAGCGGTCTGGACGCAGATGGCAACGGCGGAGAGGGCAACACTGATCCGGCTACCACTACCACTACCACTACCACCGCCACTACCACCACCACTACCACCGGCGACGGCGGCTTGAGTGGCGAAAAGGGTGAAACCACTACAACCGCAGCAGGCGGCAATTCCAGCAGCGGTTCTTCGTCTGGCAATAGGTCCGGCAACAAGTCCGGCAACAACAGCACCGCTTCTCAGACCGGCGACTTCGGTATCGCAGCAGTTGTCATTGGCAGCGTTGCAGCAGCAGCTCTGGGCGCTGGCGCTTATACCGTAACCAGAAGAAAGAAGTAAACGGCTTCCCGTCTGGTTCGAACTTTTCGACAATCTCATTTTTTCATTTTTACCCCTATATAGCGAAAAGCCCTGCCTTTCCCGGCGGGGCTTTTCGTGTGTATGCAGTGTGCTGTTTTATTGGGCGTAGATGTCCCGCTGCATGACTGCCAGCTGGTCGCAGCGCTCGTTCTCCGGATGGCCGGCGTGTCCTTTGACCCAGTGGAAAGTGACTTTGTGGCGCTCCAGCAGCGGCAGCAGCTGCTCCCAGAGATCGACGTTCAGGGCGGGCTTCTTGTCGGACTTCACCCAGCCCCGCTTTTTCCAGCCGTACACCCAGCCCTTTGTGATGCTGTCCACCACATATTTGCTGTCCGTGGTGAGCAGCACCTGACACGGCTCTTTCAGAGCGGCGAGGGCGGAGATGACGCCGGTCAGCTCCATGCGGTTGTTGGTGGTTTCGGCAGCGCCGCCGGAAAGCTCCTTTTCCGCCGTGCCGTAGCGGAGAATCGCCCCCCACCCTCCGGGGCCGGGGTTTCCGCTGCATGCGCCGTCGGTGAAGATCTGTACTGTTTTCATGAAAAACCTCCTTTTCTCTCCTGCGATGCCCGGCGGTCGGAAAGCAAGATCGTGCTGCTTTTGGACAAATCTGCCGGAGCATCGCATGCGGACTCTGCTTTCTATTATACAGGAAAACGGAACGGGAATCAACTCCAAAAAAGCCGGCAGCAATTTGTGCGAATTGCATATAACGGAATCCTTGACCAACTGTGATTTTTATGGTATAATACAAAGGAGAGAGCGCTTGCGCTGCATCTGGCGGCAGCAGGCTTTAAAATCGGAAAAGTCAATGGAAAATGAGAAAAGGAGTCTTTTCCCATGAAGAAATTAACACGTGTTTTGGCGGCACTCATGGCGCTGACCATGATGGGCACACTGGCAGCATGTGGCAGAAGCGACGATTCCAAGGCGGAGTCCTCGGCAGCAGAATCTCACTACAAAGAAAATGACGAAGTTGCGGTAGACGCTTCTCTGGTGGACGATATGGTCAAGAACGATCCGGACATCAAGGGACAGACCATCTACTGGCTGGCGGATTACGACATCAATCCGGTGAACAATCAGGACAGAAGCGTTGCCCTGACGCTGTTCGAGGATAAGTACGGCGCAAAGGTGGAATATGTTTCCTGTACCTCCGACACCAAGTTCGACACGCTGGCAAGCCGTATCCTGGGCGGCGATCCGGTGGACATGTTCCCCTATGAGTGGGACGCTGTGCCCAACGGCGTCACCAAGGATCAGTACCAGCCGCTGGACGACTACCTCGACCTGAGCGACGACATCTGGAGCGATATGTCCGATGTCATCAACATGTTTGAATATCAGGGCAAGCACTACGTTGTACCGTACTGCCTGTCTGACCCGCTGCTGATCACCTACAGCCGTTCTCTCTGCGAGGAAAACGGTCTGGATGACCCGTATGAGCTTTATAAGAAGGACAAGTGGGATTGGGACACCTTCATGGATATGATGAAGACGTTCGTTTCTAACGCCAGCAACGGCGAAACACGCTATGGCATCAACGGCTGGTTCGGTCAGGCAATGGTGCAGTCCACCGGACAGGCATTCGTTACGTATGACGGCACCAAGTTCTCCAATAATATCAATAACTCTGCCATCGAAGAGGCAGAGAACACTATGGAAGAGATCATGAAGCTGGGCATGTATGATCCGACCTGGTACGGCTACCTGCCGGATGACGGCTCGACGCTGTTCTTTGGCATGGCAGACTGGGCGCTGGGTACTTCCAACGTCAAGAACGATCCCAATCCGGAGGTCAATGACGATGGCTTTGTGGAAGAGGGCGATCTGATGATCGTGCCGTTCCCGAAGCAGCCTGGCTCGGACGAGTACTATCTGAACTGCAACTTCGGCGCAAAGATGCTGGTCAAGGGTTCGGATAAGGGCGATGCAGTTGCTGCATACATCAAGTGCGAGCGCCTGGCAGCTATGATCGACGACTATCAGGACGCTGCCAAGGAAAAGGCAATCATCCCCCAGAAGACCGCAGCCGGCAAGCTCAAGAGCTATGTGACCGAGGAACAGTATGATGCGCTGCAGGATTATAAGGATCCCGGCAAGATTACACCGGTATTCGATTTCGGCTACGGCATGGGCAGCAGAATGTACGGCGACGGCGAGTATACCTACGAGACCAGAGGCGTTATGAACAACCTGACCAGTGCGCTGCTGAACGGCGAGAAGGATTCCTGGGCCGTGCTGCGTGATGAGTGGGCTTCTGTGATCGATGAGGTCATCGACGGCTATAACAGCAAGTAATTGAAAACGAGTTCAAGAAGGAGCGTTTCCCGCAGCAAAAGCGGAGAAAGCTCCTTTTTTATGGGCAAACGGAGCGATGGCAGTGTCTTTTCCGTGCAGTGTGCTGAAATTTTCGGAGAATGGGACTTTTTTTCCCGGAACCTCTTGATTTTTTCCGCCTGCGGTGTTATAATAAAGACAATCATGCAGCCAAAGACCGGAACCCCACCGGTCTTTCGTTTATGTAAGAGCCTGTGATGTGTGAAACGACGCAGTCAGGCAGCCGAAAATGGTTGGCATTTGCCGCCGTTCTGCCGGTGCGGGGCGGGAGCGCAAACGCTTAGAAAAAAGGAGCAGATCAGCATGAAAATGAAAAAATTCGGCGGAACCGAACGTGTGGTCTATGACTTGGTCAAGCCCATTGCGGACGAGTTCGGCTACACCATCTGGGATGTGTGTTTTGAAAAGGAAGGCGCTTACTGGTACCTTCGGGTATTCATCGACCACCCCGACGGGATCACCATCGAAGACTGCGAAAAAATGACACGTCCGGTAAATGCGGCAGTAGATGCGGCAGACCCCATCTCTCAGGCGTATGTGCTGGAGGTCGGCTCCGCCGGACTGGAGCGGGAGCTGAACCAGCCCTGGCATTTCGAGGAAAGTCTGGGCATGGAAGTGCGTGCCCGTGCGGTTCGCCCCATTGACGGAGAACGTGAGTGGATCGGCGTGCTGAAGGCGTTCGACGCAGAGCATGTGACCATTGCGCTGGAAGAGGAACAGGAAGTGACATTGGCGCTGAACGATCTGTCGTATGTGCGGCGCTATGTGGCTGTGGAATTTTAAATCAAACGGAGGAATAGAAAGAGAATGGCTAACGGTTTTTTTGAGGAGCTTTCCGCACTGGGAAGCGAGACCAATGTGGACACCGATCTGCTGGTGGAGAAGGTAAAGTCCGCCATGCTGAAAGCAGCGAGAAAGGTATACCCCAACAGCGAGGAAAATCTGCGGGTGACGATCGACCCGTTGACCAAGACATTTGAAATGTACCTGATTCAGAACGTCGTAGAGGGCGAGCCGGCAGATGAGAATGAGATCAATCTGGCAGAGGCACGCACCATTGATCCGGCTGCCTATGTGGGCGGTACGGTGTCCCGCCGTCTGGATATCGCAAAGTTCGGCCGTGCAGCAGCACAGTCTGCCAAGCAGTCCATCAAGGGCGACCTGCGGGAGATCAATCGGGAGCGGATTCTGGGCGAATTCCAGCATCTGGAGAACGACTGCATCACCTGTGAAGTCAAGCAGGTGGAGGCGGGAGGCACTGTAACACTGCTCTACCATAACACCGAGCTGTATCTGTTCCGCAACGAGCAGATTCCCAACGAGAACCTGCGTGAGGGACAGCTGGTCAAGGTATACATCACTACCATTGCCAACAAGCAGAAGAAGCCCATCATCAAAATTTCCCGTGCCCGCAAGGAACTGGTAAAGCGTCTGTTCGAACTGGAAATTCCGGAAATTTATGATGGCACCGTGGAGATCAAGGCAATCTCCCGGGAAGCCGGCTCCCGTACCAAGGTTGCCGTCTGGTCCCGTGATCCCAATGTTGACGCAGTGGGTGCCTGCATCGGTAAGAACAACGCACGTATCCGTGCCATTGTGGGCGAGTTCGGCGATCTGGAGAAAATCGACATCATCCCGTACAGTGAGGTTCCGGAGGAATTCATCGCCAGCGCACTGGCTCCGGCAAAGGTTCTGAGCGTGACCATTCTGGACAGCGAGGAAAAGACCTGCACCGTCGTGGTTCCCAACGACCAGCTCTCTCTTGCCATCGGCAACCGTGGTCAGAACGTCAAGCTGGCAGTCAAGCTGACGGGCTATAAGAAGATCGACATCAAGCCGGAGTTCAGCATCGAGCCGGAGAAGACAGAGGAGGCTTCAGCTGCACCGGCAGAGCCGCTGGATGCAGAAACTGAGGCATCTCTCATGGAGGAGTCGGATCTGGGCATGACAGAGGAGCCGGCTGTGGAAACACCGGCAACGGAGGCGAACGGGATTGAAGAGTAAAAAAACACCGATGCGCCTTTGTATCGGATGCGGAGAAATGCGCCCGAAACGGGAGCTGGTTCGTGTGCTGAAAGCACCGGACGACACCATTTCTCTGGATATCACCGGAAAAAAATCCGGCCGGGGGGCATATTTATGTAAGAACCCGGCGTGCCTTGCCGCCGCCAGAAAGGGACACCGCCTGGAGCGTTCCTTCGGCTGCCGGGTGTCGGATGCCGTATATGAGGAGATGGAGCATGCACTGCAAACAGAAGTTATGGAATCTGCTGACCATCTGTCGTAAGGCGGGAAAGATGCAGATGGGGCTGGAACCGGCAAAGGATGCGCTGCTGCATCAGACCGCAGCGGGACTGCTGCTGGCAGCCGATGCGTCAGAGAACACCAAAAAGGAAGCTGCTTTTTTCAGTGCAAAAGCAGGGGTACCGCTGCTGGAACTGCCGTTCACGAAGTTTGAAATGGGGCAGGCAGTGGGCAGAGCGTCGGCAGTGTTTGCCGTCTGCGATGCCGGCTTCTTCCGGCGGATGCAGGCGCTCACCCGGGAGAACAGCGGGGAAAATGCATAGCGTGCCGCACGATCTGTGCGGATAGAGGAAATAAGGACAGCACGCCGCCGGAGCGTCCGGAGCAGGCTGTCGTGAGAACCAAGATGAGGAGGATTTTCGCCTATGGCAGCAAAGAAAGTAAAATTGAGTGACGTTGCAAGAGATCTGCACATCCCGACGCAGGAACTGATCACATTTTTTATGGAACGGGATGCAAATGGTGTCAAGAAAAAGGGTGTCACTGGTCTGACAACAGAGGAGATCAACCTGGCGCTGGAATACTATTCCCAGAAGTCGCAGGTTGAAAACTTTGACAGATATTTTGCCACCAAGAGTGCGCCGAAGCAGAAGCAGGATAAGAAGCCGCAGTCCGGCGAAAAGAAGCAGCCGGAGAAGAAGAACGGCGACCGTAAGCCGGCAGAGCGCCGCAATGGCGGTGCGCCTCAGGGCGGAAAGAAGCCTGCTGCACCGGCAGCACAGCCGGAGAAGAAGCCGGCAGAGGAAAAGAAGCCCGCAGCACGGAAGCCGAAGCAGCCGCATCAGGCACCCAAGGCGCAGAACCGTGGCGAGCGTCTGCACGTGGAAGTGGAGATGGCATCCGCAGACAGCGTGACTACCGAGAAGCGCCGCACCGTCGATACCCGTGGCTCTTATGTGGATCTGGATAAGTACAATCAGCACTATGAGCAGATCGCACCGGCCGGCAAGTACAGCAAGGATACCTATTCCACCAAGAAGCAGAAGATCACCCAGAAGTCCGCACAGCGCAGCCGTCAGAAGTACTCCACCAAGCGGGAGACCGAGCAGGATAAGCTGCGCCGTCTGGAACTGGAACGTGCCCGGAAGCGCCAGCTGCATGTGCGCATTCCGGATTCTATCACCGTTGGCGAACTGGCATCCCGCCTGAAAGTTACTGCAACCGAGGTCATCAAGAAGCTGATGATGCTGGGCGTTATGGCGACCATCAACGAGGAGATCGACTTCGACACCGCATCGCTGGTGGCAGAAGAGCTGGGCGCAAAGGTAGAACACGAGGTCATCGTCACCATCGAGGAACGTCTGATCGACGAGGACGACGACAGCGAGGATACACAGGAACGCTGCCCGATCGTTGTGGTTATGGGTCACGTTGACCACGGTAAGACCTCCATTCTGGATCGCATCCGTCATGCCCACGTCACCGCAGGAGAAGCCGGCGGTATCACCCAGCACATCGGTGCATATCAGGTGCAGTACGAGGGCAAGGACATCACATTCCTGGATACCCCGGGACACGAGGCATTTACCGCAATGCGTGCCCGTGGCGCAAATATCACGGATATTGCCATTCTGGTCGTTGCCGCAGACGACGGCATCATGCCCCAGACCGTTGAGTCCATCAACCACGCCAAGGCAGCCGGCATCTCCGTCATCGTTGCCATCAACAAGATGGATAAGGAGGGCGCAAACCCCGACCGTGTCAAGGAAGAGCTGACCAAGTACGGCATGGTATGCGAAGAGTGGGGCGGCGACGTCATCTGTGTGCCGGTTTCCGCAAAGACCGGTGAGGGCATTGACGACCTGCTGGAGAACATCCTTCTGGTGGCAGAGACCAGCGAACTCAAGGCAAATCCGGATCGCCGTGCCAAGGGTACGGTTGTGGAAGCACGTCTGGACAAGGGACGCGGCCCGATTGCAACCCTGCTGGTACAGAACGGTACCCTCCACACCGGCGATGTCATCATCGCAGGCACCGCCGTTGGCCGTGTTCGTGTGATGACCAACGACAAGGGCACTGTGGTTGAGAGCGCAGGCCCGTCTGTGCCGGTAGAGATCACCGGTCTGGCGGAAGTGCCGGAGGCAGGCGATATCTTCAACGCCGTTGAGGATGAGCGTCTGGCAAGAGAACTGGTAGAACAGCGGAAGCACGAGGCAAAGCAGGCGAAGTTCAACGAGTACCAGAAGGTAACGCTGGATAACCTGTTTAGCCAGATCGAGCAGGGCGAGATGAAGGAACTGTCCCTCATTGTCAAGGCAGACGTACAGGGCTCTGTGGAAGCCGTTACCCAGTCGCTGGAGAAGCTGTCCAACGAGGAAGTTCGGGTTCGTGTCATCCACGGCGGTGTCGGCGGAATCAAGGAGAGCGATGTCATGCTGGCAAGCGCATCCAACGCCATCATCATCGGATTCAACGTTCGTCCCGACCAGACTGCCGAGGAGATCGCAGCACGGGATAAGGTGGACATCCGCACCTATCGTGTCATCTACGATGCCATCGAGGAGGTCGAGACGGCAATGAAGGGTATGCTGGCACCGAAGTTCCGGGAAGTTGTCATGGGCCGTATCGAGGTTCGTCAGGTCTACAAGATTACCAACGTTGGTCAGGTTGCCGGCGCATACGTCCTCAGTGGCAAGGTCACCAGACAGTGCCAGATCCGTGTGGTACGTGACGGCATCGTCATTGCGGAGGATAAGATGTCCAGCCTGAAGCGGTTCAAGGATGACGTGAAGGAAGTCGGCGAGAGCTACGAATGCGGTATCACGCTGGAGAAGTTCCGTGACTTCAAGGAAGGCGACATCTTCGAGGCGTTCATCATGGAGGAATATCAGGACTAAAAATCCGTGCAGAATGTGTGCGGGAGAATAGCAACCGATTTTGAAAGAAATCAGAAGACGAGCTGGAAGATGAGGTGGAATCAACCAAGATGGCAAGCTATAAAACCAATCGAACAGAAGAGGACATCTTGCGGGAGATGACAGCAATTCTGCGGGAACTGAAAGACCCCCGCATTGACCCTATGCTGACTGTGGTGCGGGCAGAGCTGTCCCGGGATCTCTCGGACTGTAAGATTTTTGTGTCCAGCCTTTCCGGACAGGAGACCGCCAAGCGCTCCTGTCAGGGACTGGACAGTGCATCCGGATTCATTCGGCGGGAACTGTTTCACCGCCTGAAGATCCGGAAGTGCCCGGCGCTGCACTTTGTGGCAGATGACTCCATCGCACACAGTGCGGAGATCAACCGGAAGCTGCACGAGATTTTGCCGGCAGAGGAGTCCGGCGACGAAACGGGAGAGGAGTGACGCAGTTGCAGGAATTCACCCTGAAAGAAACCGCACAGTGGCTGCAAAATTGTGAGGATGCCCATATTCTCATTCACCGCAGTCCGGACGGCGATTGCATCGGTTCCGGCTATGCGCTGGCGGAGGCGCTTCGCCAGATGGGGAAGCGTGCTGCCGTGCTGTGCAGCGATCCCGTTCCCGAACGCTACCAGTTCCTGCTGCCCAAAGAGGCGCAGCAGATCTTTTCGCCCAAGTGCGTCATCTCGGTGGATGTGGCAGATGCCAAGCTGCTGGGGGAGAACCTCCAGCCGGTCTACGGCGAGTGCGTAGATCTGAGCATCGACCATCACATCTCCCACCGGCAGTTTGCCGGGGCGCTCTGTCTGGACGGCAGCGCAGCTGCTGCCTGCCAGATCGTGTACCAGTTGGTGCAGCTGCTGCCGGTGACGCTGACGGATTCTATGGCGGCGTGCCTGTATACGGGCATTGCCACGGATACGGGCTGCTTCCAGTTTGACAACGTCAGCCCTGCCACCCACCGCATCGCTGCAGATCTCATGGAGCGCTGCCCCGATGTGAACTATGCCTGGATCAACCGGCAGATGTTTGCGGTGAAGAGCATGGGACGGCTGCATCTGGAACAGCTGATGATCGACCATCTGGAACCGTATTTCGGCGGAAAGTGTATGCTGATCTGTATCACGCAGGAGTTTATCCAAAAGTTTGGGATCGATGATGCCGAGCTGGAGGGCATCGCCGGTTTTCCGCTTCAGGTGCAGGGCGCTGAGGTCGGAATCGTCATGAAAGAAAAAGAACCGGAAAAGTTCCGCATTTCCATGCGCTCCGCCGGTGAAACCGATGTGTCCGCCATCTGTGCGGCGCACGGCGGCGGCGGGCACAGGAAAGCGGCAGGCTGTCTGGTGTGCGGTCCGGCGGCGCAGGTGCGTGCGGTGCTGCTGAAATCTGTTTCGGAGGTGCTGAACACGCCATGAGTCAAGAACAGCTGCAGGGGGTTCTCTGCATGAAAAAACCGCCGGAGTTCACCTCCTTTGATGTCATTGGCAAGCTGCGGGGCATTCTGCACATGCGGCGGCTGGGACACACGGGAACGCTGGACCCGATGGCAACCGGCGTGCTCCCCATTCTGGTGGGGCGTGCCACACGGGCGTGCGATATTCTGCCCGATCAGGACAAGACCTACCGTGCACAGGTGCGGTTTGGCTGGGAGACGGACACCGAGGATATCTGGGGCACAAGAACTGCCGCCTATCCGGAGATGCACGTGACACGGGAGACGCTGGAAGCAGCATTGCCGCAGTTCGTGGGGGAGATCTCGCAGATTCCGCCCATGTACTCGGCGGTTTCCGTGGAGGGCAGACGGCTGTACGACCTTGCCCGAAAAGGGTTGGTCGTGGAGCGTCCGGCACGGCAGGTGCAGGTGTACGAGATCGTACTGGAGTCGTTTGACGAGGCATCACAGGAAGCTGTGCTGTCCGTCTCCTGCGGCAAGGGTACGTACATCCGGACCCTTCTCGCCGATCTGGGACATGCGCTGGGCGGCGGTGCTGTGATGACAGCGCTCTGCCGCACCCGTGCCTCCGGCTTTACGCTGGAACAGAGCTATACCTTTGATGAGGTGACGGAGATGTGCCGCATGGGAACGCTGGGAGCGCATTTGGTACCCACAGACCGGCTGTTTGCCAGTCTGCCGGAGCTGCGCTTTTCTGCGGAGCAGACTCAGCGCTACTGCAACGGCGTGAAGCTGCCGCTGGAACAGGTGGCAGGCGTTGTGCCGGAACACACGGAATACCGTGCCTATGGGGCGGACGGCGGATTTCTGGGCATTGCACAGGCGGAACCGGAGACGGGACTGCTCCGTGTGGGGAAGAATTTCAGTTAGAACGAGAGGTCGCTTGCATGGCGAAACTTATCACAATAGAACAGCCGCTGGAGCGGGAGAGCGCCGTGGCGCTGGGCTTCTTTGACGGCGTTCATCTGGGACACCGTGCCGTCCTGCGTGCGGCGGCGGACTGTGCGGCGGAAAAAGGACTGCTGTCCGGCGCATTTACTTTTGCCGCAGATTCCGTGCCGGTGAAACAGGGCAGAACGCTCTCCTATCTCTATACCGATCGGCAGAAAATGCAGGAACTGGAGGCATGCGGCATTGAGCGGGTGTACTGTCCGCCGTTTTCGCAGCTCTGCGCACTGGACGGCGCTGCATTCTGCCGGGAGGTTCTGGCGGGACTGTTCCACGCCAGAGAGGTCTTTTGCGGCGGGGATTTTCACTTCGGCGCAAAGGCAGCCTGGGATGTGGCATCTCTGCGGCAGTTCGGTGCGGAGATGGGCTTTGCTGTGCATCAGGTGGCGCCGGTGCTGGCAGACGGGGAGAAGATCTCCTCCAGCACCATCCGGCGGGCACTGCTGGACGGCAAACCGGAACAGGCGGCTGCCCTACTGGGTGCGCCGTATGCCGTGCTGGGAAATGTGGTGCACGGGGCAGCGCTGGGCAGAACCCACGCCGTTCCCACCATCAACATCCCTTTTGCGGCAGGACAGCTGGTTCCGCGGTACGGAGTCTATGTGTCCCGTACCCATACGCCCCAGGGGTGTTTTGACTCGGTGACGGACATCGGCGTAAAGCCCACGGTCAGCGAGGCGCAGCTGCCGGCGGCAGAGACATTCCTGCTGGACTTTTCCGGTGACCTGTATGAACAGCCCTGCCGGGTGGAGCTGCTCCACTTTTTGCGGGGTGAGCGGAAGTTCCCGAATGTGGAACAGCTGTACCGGCAGATCGCACAAGATCAGAAAGACAGCCGGGAATGGCTGAAGCAATCAGAAACAGAAACGCCTGCTGGCAGGGCAGGCTTGCAATAGAAAGGAAGAACAAGCAATGGAGAAGCGAGTAAGAACAAGATTTGCCCCCAGTCCGACGGGCTATATGCACATCGGCAATCTGCGGACGGCACTGTTTGCCTATCTGATCGCCAAGAAGCAGGACGGCGATTTCATCCTGAGAATTGAGGACACCGATCAGGAGCGCTACGTGGAGGGCGCTGTGGATGTCATCTATGACACCCTGCGGGTTGCAGGACTGAACTGGGACGAGGGCCCGGATATCGGCGGCCCGGTTGGCCCGTATGTGCAGTCGGAGCGCATGGGAATGTTCAAGTCCTATGCGGAAGAACTGGTCAAGACCGGCCACGCTTACTACTGCTTCTGCGGCAAGGAGCGTCTGGAAGAGGTGCGGAAAATTCAGGAGGCTTCTCACATTGCCCCCATGTATGACCGCCACTGCCGGAACCTGTCGCCGGAGGAGATTCAGGAGAAGCTGGATGCCGGTGTGCCCTATGTCATTCGTCAGAAAATGCCGCTGGAGGGAACGACCACATTCCACGACGACATTTACGGCGATGTTACCGTAGAGAACAGCACGCTGGACGACCAGATCCTGATCAAGACCGACGGCATGCCAACCTATAACTTCGCCAACGTGGTAGACGACCATCTCATGGGCATCACCCACGTGGTACGTGGCAACGAGTACCTCTCTTCTGCGCCGAAGTACAACCTGCTGTATCAGGCATTCGGCTGGGAAGTACCGGAGTATGTACACTGTGCACCGGTCATGAAGGACAAGACCCACAAGCTGTCCAAGCGAAACGGCGATGCCTCGTTCCAGGATCTCATGGCAAAGGGCTATCTGCCGGAGGCAGTCATCAACTTTATTGCACTGCTGGGCTGGGCACCCTCCGGCGAGTACAACGAGCAGGAGATCTTCTCTCTGGACGAGCTGAAAAAGGCGTTCGAGATCAGCGGCATCAGCAAGGCACCGGCGATCTTCGATGACCAGAAGCTCCGTGCCATCAACGGTGCTTATGTGCACAAGATGGATCCGGAAGAGTTTGCCAAGGCAGCAGAGCCGTACATCCATCAGGTGGTAAAGCGCACCGATATTGACCTGCCGCTGCTGTGCAGTGTGCTCCAGAACCGCACCGAGGTATTCTCCGACATTCCGGAGCAGGTGGACTTCATTGATGCTCTGCCGGAGTATGATGTGGAGATGTACCGCCACAAGAAGATGAAGACCACGCCGGAGACCGCACTGGAGGCACTGAAAGCTGTTGTGCCGGTGCTGGAGGGCATTGACCAGTGGGATGTGGAGCACATCCACGAGGCACTGTTTGCAAAGATCGCAGAGCTGGGCGTGAAGAATGGCTGGATGCTGTGGCCGGTTCGCACGGCAGTTTCCGGCAAGCAGTTCACCCCTGGCGGCGGCGTAGAGCTGTGCGCAATTCTGGGCAAGCAGGACACCATGGACCGCATTCAGAAGGGCATCGGCAAGCTGTCGGCTGCCTGCGGTGCGTGAAAAAACGCTTACCATTGATTCTTTCGTACGGTTATCACGATGCTATCACAATGAACTGATAGAATAAATGTAATCTCTGCGTGTCCCACGCATGCACGAACAGAAGGAGGCAATCACAAGGATGATTGAAGTCAAACATCTGACCAAACACTACGGGGATAAGGTTGCCGTCAGCGACATCAATTTTGTCGCAGAGGACGGCGAGATTCTCGGTTTGCTTGGTCCGAACGGCGCCGGAAAATCCACGACTATGAACATGCTGACCGGCTATATCAGCTCCACTTCCGGTCAGGCGCTCATCAACGGCAAGGATATCCTGGAGGAACCCATTCAGGCGAAGGCTTGTATCGGCTATCTGCCGGAGCTGCCGCCGCTCTATGTGGATATGACCGTCATGGGGTATCTGAACTTTGTCTATGACCTGAAAAAATGCAAGCTGCCACGGAAGTCCCATTTGCAGGATGTCTGCAATCTGTGCAAGATCGGCGATGTGTCGCACCGTGTCATCAAGCATCTGTCCAAGGGCTACCGCCAGCGTGTCGGTCTGGCACAGGCGCTCATTGGCAATCCGCCGATTTTGATTCTGGATGAGCCGACCGTTGGTCTGGACCCGAACCAGATGATCGAGATCCGAACGCTTATCAAGAAGCTGGGAAAACGGCACACCGTAATTCTCTCCTCCCACATCCTGTCGGAGATTCAGATGGTCTGCGACCGGGTGGTCATCATCGACCACGGACAGGTTGTGGCGCAGGGTACGCTGGACGATCTGTCCAAGTCGGTTTCCCACAACAATAACCTGATCGTCCGCATCAGCGGCCCGAAGAGCGAGGTGCTTCAGGCAGTCCGCACCATTGACGGTGTGGTAAAGGTAACCGCAGACATGGAGCGGGAACCGGGCATCTTCGAATACGAGATCGCAGCAAAGATGCAGGCGGATGTTCGTCCGGCACTGAACCGGATGGTGCAGGAGCACGGCTGGTGCATCTATAAGATGGAACTGGGCGAGATGACGCTGGAGGACATCTTCAAGAAGATCACCATGGGCGAGGACGTCAAGCTCTCTGTTCCCCAAAAACCGGCTGCCGCTCCGAAAAAGCCGGACACAGTCAACAAAACCACGACAGCAGCAGAAGCGCCGGCAGAGCCGGACAAGGCTGCATCTGAGGAAGGAGGCGAAAACTGATGGGTGCGATTTATCGGCGGGAAGTTGGCGCGTTTTTCACGTCCAGCATTGCCTATGTATTTCTGACCGTATTCTATCTGGCCTCCGGCTATTTCTTCTTCGGAAGCTGTCTGGCATCCGCAACCACGGATATGTCCAGCGTTTTCTCCAGTCTGTTTCTGATTGTGACCATTTTGATCCCGATCCTGACCATGCGCCTGTTCAGTGAAGAGAAGAAGCAAAAGACGGAGCAGGGGCTCCTGACCGCACCGGTTTCCATCGGCGGCATTGTGCTGGGCAAGTATTTCGCAGCGCTGACCATGTACACCATTGGCATTGCCATTCTGTTCCTGTATGCGCTGATCCTGAGCTTTTTCGGCGCAGTGGCGTGGGGCATTGTGGCAGCCAACGTGCTGGCACTGTTTTTCCTTGGCGCAGCATTCATTGCAGTGACTCTGTTCATCTCGTCCCTGACGGAAAATCAGGTGGTCGCTGCCGTCATCGGCATCATTGCCCTGCTGGCGCTGTACCTTCTGGATCTGATCGCACAGTTGGTGGACAGCGTACCGGTTCTGCCCACTGTGCTGAATGCACTTTCATTCTACACCCGGTACTATGACTTTACATGCGGTTTGTTTGATCCGGCAAGCGTGCTGTTCTATATCAGTACCGCAGTGCTGTTTAACTTTTTTACCGTCCGTGTGTTTGAAAAACGGCGCTGGAGCTGAGAGGAGGACATTACAGCATGCAGAAGCAAGATAAAAAGAGCGAAAAGACTGCCGCTCCCATCTCAGAGGAGAAGCGGCAGAAGAAAATGCAGGTGCGCAAGAAGCTGAAGTACGGCGGAATTGCCACCGCAGTGACCGTGATCTTTGTGGCAGTGGTCGTTCTGCTGAACGTCGTTGTCGCACAGGTCTGCAAGCGGAATCCGGATGCTGTGCTCGACCTGACCACGGCAAATCTCTACGAGATCAGCGATGACACCGTCGACTACATCAAGAATCTGGACCAGGATGTGGAGATTGCAATCTCTTCGGAGGAAAGCACATTCCAGAGCGACAAGTACTATAAGATGATCTCGGAGACCATCTCCAAGTATCAGGGGTACTCTGATCACATCAGCGTGACCTACTTCGACACTACCAAAGATCCGGACATCCTGTCCAAGTATCAGGATCTGTACGCCGGCGACATCAGCTCCAACCAGATCATTGTCACCAGCGGCGACCGGATCAAGGTATATTCTCTGACTGATATGTTTGAGATCGATCAGGACAAGTACCAGTCCTATTATTATGGCTATGCCTCTCTCAGCGACTGCATCACCGGTTTCAAGGGCGAGCAGACGCTGACCACCGCCATTATGAACGTTACCGATTCCAATCCGAAGTCCGTGGCAGTCATCACCAAGAGCAACGGCAACTATATTTTCAGCGCAACACAGGCAAATGCCTACGCTGTGACAGCAATGGAAAACCTGCTGAACGACAACGGCTATGATGTGAAGGAACTGGATATGGTAAACGATACGCTGGATGCAGAGACCTACGACATCGTGGTACTTCCGGCACCTGCCAATGACCTGACCATGGATGCCATCAAGAAGTTGCAGGACTTCCTGCAAAATGGCGGCAATCTGGGCAAGCAGCTGATCTACGTTGCCGATTACACCCAGTCCGTTACCCCGAATCTGGATGCATTCCTGAAAGACTGGAACCTTCAGGTGGACAGCAGCTATGTGCGGGAGGACGACAACAACCGGAACCAGACCGTACAGATCGTGGCATCTGCCGGCAAGGGTCTGATCGCCCCCATCGTATCGCTGGGCGATTCGGAGAACTACGGCGGCAATCTCGCCAACAGCAGTCTGCCCATCGTGGCACCGCTGGCACGTCCCATTCAGAAGCTGCCCTCCAATAACGGCCGTGTGGTATACAACTTGCTGCAAAGTTCCGACACTTCTTATGCATACCCGCTGACCCAGCAGGCTTCCTCCGGAGAGGACACCACGGAGTCAGCTTCCGAAGAGAGTCAGGAGGCAACCGAGGCAGCGACTACAGAAACCGCTGCCACCACAAGCTTTGACACGGATTCCGCCGTTCGTGGTGCGAATACTGTCATGGCACTGAGCCAGAGCCAGCAGTCCACCGGTAGCGACCTTATTGAGAGCGATGTCATCGTGCTTGGCTCGATGGCAATGATGGACTACTATCTGACGCAGGATTCCTCTTATAACAATGCGGAATACTTCATCGGCGTTCTGAACTCCGTGTGCGGCAAGGAGGACAGCATTGTCATTGCGGCAAAGGATATGACGGCCACCTCTATCTCCGCAACCCAGACACAGCTCGTTACCCTGCGCACCATCGTGGTATTCCTGATTCCGCTGGCAGTTGCTGCGGCAGGTATCGTGGTATTCCTGCGCAGAAGAAACCGCTGACGGCAGAACAAAACGGGTTGGAGCCGACGCTCCGACAACATTGGAAAGGATGAAAAGAAATGCGCAGGAAATGGCTTGGAATCGCAGGCGGCGTTGTTCTGGTTGCGGCGCTTGGCGTAGCGGCTTTTCTGCTGCTGCGGGACGGCGGCACGGAGGAGTCCTCCGGAAATTCCGGCGAGGAGAGCAGCACTGCTTCCATTTCGCTGGTTTCTCAGGAATCGAACGATGTCACCTCCATTGATGTCACCAATTCCACCGGCAGCTTCGAGGTCGTTCGGACGGCAGAGGCAACAGATGACGGCAACGCCACCTATGCCATTGCCGGATGGGAGGATCTTCCCACTGATACTTCGACCATCTGGACGCTGCCCAACAACGCCTCTTCTCTGGAGGCAGACGGCGTAGTGGAGGAGAACTGCTCCGATCTCGCCAAGTTTGGTTTGGATGAGAAAACGGCAATCGCTGTGACACTGCATTTTGCAGACGGCAGCGACTATGCGTTCCGTGTGGGCAATGCCGTTTCCGGCGGCAGCGACACCTATGTCGCACCAGCGGATACAGATACGGTGTACACCGTGCGGACTTCCCTGGTCGCCAACTTCTCCAAGGCATCCACAGACTTTCTGTCAAAGACCGTTCTGGAGGAGCCGGCAGAGGATGATTACCCCATTGTCAACAGTGTAAAAGTGGAGCGCAAGGACATTGACTATGTGCTGGAGCTGGACTACGACAAGAATTCGGCGAAAAGCGACTCCCTGAGCGGCTCTGTGGCAACCCATGTGATGGTTTCTCCGGTACCCGCTTATCTGAGTCCGGATCGCTCTAAAGATGTGACCAACGGCATGTTCGGTCTGAAGGCGGACGGCATCGTCTATCCGCACCCCACGGAGGAACAGCTGGTAGAAACAGGCATCACAGATCCGTTCGCAACAGCAACCATGGCTTGCGATGACGGCAACACCTACGTGCTGAAGATTGGCAATCGCTTTACCGAAAAAGACGACAGCGGCACAGAAACCGCATACTACAACATCTATCTGGATGGGGTGGATGTGGTTTACCGCATCGCAGAATCCGACTGCTGCTGGGCAACGGTCACCCCGACCGACGTTGCCTCCCGGCTGGTTCTGGCGACTTATGTCTGGAATATCGGCGATCTGACCGTAAAGGCAGAGGGCGAAGAGGACATGCACTTCGAGGTGAACGCCACCAGCAAGAAGGATGCAGCGGTCAAGCTCAATGGCAAGGAAATCGATGCAGAGCGGTTCCGCCTCTTCTACACGTTCCTGCTGAAAACCGTGGCAGAGGAGGTCAAGCTGGACGGCGACACCAGCGGCACATCGCTGGCAGAGATCCGGCTCTCCACCAAGGATGGCAAGGAGCTGCATGACTACACCTTCTACAAGATCGACGACTTCACCTGTCTGATCGCCGTGGATGGACAGTCGGCGTATACCACCAGAATGTCTTATCTGGATACGCTGCGCAGCAACATGGAGATCTTTGACACCGATCAGGATTTTGCCACCAACTGGAGCTAAGTCTATCAACGCAAATGTGGATTGGATACCATGAAAGGAAAGGAAGGCACACGATGAATCAAGAATTTTTAATGTACCGTGGATATCCGCTGGTACGAAGCGGCAATCAGATCTATTACGGCAGTATGTCAGAACCTTATGTGGTAATGATGGAAATCACCCAGCAGCATCAGACCGAAGACGGGATTTCTGTGGCGGATAAGATCAGGGTTTATCAGATTGCAACCAGGGAACAGAACCCGATGAAGGCAGTCAAGAAGAATTCCGAGCGAAACAGCCTGTACGCTGCCCTTGACTTGGCGGGTGCATGGCTGAAGCACGGCGACAGCGCTGAAAAGTAAGTTCCGACACCTTCTCTCCCCATTTTCCCAAACACGATAAGCGAAGAGCCGTCTTGTCCTGCGTTTGCAGGCAGGCGGCTCTTTCTGTTGCGCATTTTCGGGAAAATGTCATGAAAAATGAAAAAAATAATTGACAATTGTATGTAGACTTGTTATAATAAAAAGCAGGAGCTTTCGACAAAAGCATAGATTTTCACCCGAATTTCCGCAGAATTCGCACGGATGCGGGCGGCGGAGCAATGGGAAGAGAAAGGTTGGTACCAAATGAGACGACATTGGAGATACAGCGGTATTGCGTTCGGACTGATTGCTGCGCTGTTGACAGGATGCAGTGCAGACAGCAAGGAAAGCATTGCGATGCAGGATCAGATATATGCGGATGAGGCGATGCCGGCAGATGCTACGGCATCCGGCGAGAACTATCAGGAGATCACGGAAAACGCCTTTTGCGACACGGTGCAGCAGCCGGTGTCAACGTTTTCCGCCGATGTGGATACGGCATCCTACAGCAACCTCCGCCGAATGATCCGGTGGGGATATCGGATGGCGGACATTCCGGCGGATGCCGTTCGTGTGGAGGAGCTTGTCAATTACTTCTCCTATGATTACCGGCTGCCGGAGGGGGACGAGCCGTTCGGTGTGACCATGCAGGTGGCGGAATGTCCGTGGAATACAGAACATCAGCTGCTCTCCATTGGTCTGAAAAGTCAGGACATTGACTTCTCCGAGGCAAAGCCCAGCAATCTGGTCTTTCTGCTGGATGTCTCCGGCTCCATGCAGGATGCGGACAAGCTGCCGCTGTTACAGCAGGCGTTCACCATGCTTTCGGAGAATCTCACGGCAAAGGACCGTATTTCCATTGTGACCTACGCCGGCAGCGATGCAGTTTTGCTGGAGGGCTGTCCCGGCGATCAGAGCACGGTGATTTCCGCCGCCCTCAGCGATTTGCAGGCGAGCGGCAGCACCAACGGCAGCGCCGGCATTGAAACGGCGTATGCGCTGGCGGAGAAGTTTTATTTGGAGGACGGCAACAATCGGGTGATTCTGGCGACAGACGGGGACTTGAACGTGGGTGTGACCTCGGAACACGCTCTGTCGGAGCTGATCTCCCGGAAAAAGGAGTCCGGCGTCTATCTGACTGCGCTGGGATTTGGTACGGGGAACTTGCAGGACAACAAACTGGAAACGCTGGCGGACGACGGAAACGGCATGTATGCCTACATTGACTCGGTGACAGAGGCACGGAAGGTGCTGGTGGAGGAACTCGGGGCGAACATGGTGACGGTGGCGGAGGACGTGAAGCTTCAGGCGACGTTCTCTCCCGCACAGGTGGCGCAGTACCGCCTGATCGGCTATGAGAACCGGTTGCTCTCCCAGGAGGACTTTGAAGACGACACCAAGGATGCCGGAGAGATCGGCGCAGGACATACGGTGACGGCACTGTACGAGCTGGTGCTGACCGATCAGGCGCTTGCGCCGGAAAATGTGGATGCGTGGATGACGCTTGATGTACGCTATAAAAAGCCTCACGCCAAGACGAGCCAGCTGCTGGAATATCAGCTCCTGGCATCGGATTACACCGATTTTCCGTCGGAGGACTTCCAGTTCGCATCGTGTGTGGCGCAGTTCGGAATGATCGTGCGCAACAGCGCCTACTGCGGCGGGAGTGTGTTACAGGATGTACGGGAGCGTCTGAATGCAATGGGGGAGCAGACGGATGTGTATCGGGCGGAATTTTGCGATCTGGTGAATACGCTTGAGGAATAAGCCGTGAAAAGAGAATAAAATGAGAAAAGCGGATGGGTTTTGAAACCGATCCGCTTTTTGTGTTCTGACGAATTAGAATAGTGGGGGAGTTGGGCAAAAAGAAATGCAGCACACAAGCGGTAACTTGCGTGCTGCATCATGGAAGAGATAATACAATGCAATGGAGCGGATTACGAGGCTCGAACTCGCTACCTCCACCTTGGCAAGGTGGCGCTCTACCAGATGAGCTAAATCCGCATCCGGAATGATTTACAGTAAACCGTTCTTACGACAAACCGTTTCACATTCC
>UMCI01040127.1_pt1 | contig 100394 bp, 109 predicted proteins | sample 1964211 | NCBI WGS metagenome assembly UMCI01 (sample SAMEA4835966, study PRJEB28245) | human gut metagenome | biome: gut microbiome; material: fecal sample | place: Denmark | collected 2008 | reverse complement strand
AAGAACAATGGATAATGAAGAATGAAGAGTGAATAATGAAGAATGTGCGCGCGTTTCCTGGATTCATCATTCATCATTCTTAATTCATCATTCAAGATTCATCATTCTTAATTCTTAATTCTTCATTCAAGATTCATGATTCAAGATTCATCATTCTTAATTCTTAATTCTTCATTTAATTAGTTTTTAACTTTTAACTTTTAATTTTTAACTAACAGGTGGATTTATGAAGAAAACAGTGACTTATTCGGTTGTAGGGCGTGTGAACCCGGCCGATCGTGAAAGCGGTGAAGTGAAGTATTATGCACAGTCGCAGGCTCGCGGCGAGATGGGTATCCGTGAGATAGCGGAACGTATTCACCAGATGTGTACCGTGACCCGTGCCGACGTGATGGCGGTGTTGACGGGACTGGAGGACATCGTGTCGGAGGGCTTGCAGGGCGGCGAAATCGTACGCCTGGGTGAACTGGGTTCGCTGCAGCTGAGCCTGAGCGGGGAAGGAGCCGCTACGGAAGATACGTATACCGACAGCATGATTGAAAAGGTGCGCGTGCTGTTCCGCCCGGGTACGGTGATGCAGGAGGCTATCAACAACCTAGCTTTCGAACGGGTGCCGGTGAAGTATAAGAAAGAAGAAGAGGACGACGGTGCTGGGGTGTAATCGGAACTAAGGCGTGAGAAGATGACGAAAGTAAAATGGATTGTGGTCAGGGTGCTGAAGTGTATTCTCTGTCTCCTGACCGGAAGAAAACCGGATTGTGATGAGAAAAATTGACATGATTGTGATTCACTGTACGGCAACGAGAGCGGACCGCCCGCTCTCGCCTGCCGAACTGACGAAGATGCACCGGAAACGGGGGTTCAAGTGTTGCGGATATCACTATTTTGTCCGCACGGATGGTGAAATTTGTACAATGCGACCGGTGGAACGGGCCGGAGCGCATGCCAAGGGGTATAACGAGCACAGCATCGGCATTGCCTACGAAGGGGGACTGGATGCGCAGGGACGGCCGGCGGATACGCGTACGGAACTGCAGAAGCGTTCGCTCCGGATTCTGGTGAGGGTGCTGAAATCGGATTTCCCGGCCATCACGCAGGTGGTGGGGCATCGCGACCTGAGCCCGGATCTGGACGGCGACGGAACGGTGGAACCGGAGGAATGGACCAAGGCCTGCCCCTGTTTTGACGTGAAAAAGGAGCTGTAGCGGGACAAAAGTTTTCTAAATCGTAAAAAGTAAGGTGTCCGGCGCCTGAAAAGTTTTCAGGATTCGAAATAAAATCCTACCTTTGCACTACTCAAAATCCAAACGGACATGGCGAATCTGTATATTATCATTTCTGCATTTGTATCGGCAGTGATACTGGGGAGAATCATTATCCCGAATATTCTGATTATTTCATTGCGCAAACGCTTGTTTGACGTGCCTGATGAACGGAAAGTACACAAACGTCCGATACCTCGCCTCGGGGGAGTGACCTTTTTCCCGGTAATTCTTTTTTCCTTGTGTGTGTTTACGGCCGTGCGGCTGATGACGGGCCACGGACCTGCGGATACTTCGACAACGGACCTGGTGTGCGAGTTTCTTTTCCTGACGGGAGGGCTGACCCTGCTGTATATCGTGGGCATTGCCGACGACTTGATTGGGGTGCGCTACCGGAAGAAGTTCCTGGTGCAGATTATCTCGGCGGCGATGTTTCCGCTGTCGGGCTTGTATATCAACAATTTCTATGGTCTCTTTGGCATTTACCTGATTCCTGCAGAGGTAGGTATTCCGCTGACCATGCTGCTGGTGGTGTTCATCACCAATGCCATCAACCTGATTGACGGTATCGACGGACTGGCGTCGGGGCTGAGTATGGTGGCGCTGCTGGTGTTCGGGGTGCTGTTCGTGCATTTCCACATGTGGAGCTATGCCATGCTGGCTTTCGTGACGGTGGGGGTGATTATCCCGTTCTTTTCGTACAACGTGTTCGGCAGTGCGGATTTGGGAAGGAAGATTTTCATGGGGGATACCGGCAGCTTGACGCTGGGGTATATTCTGAGCTTCTTTGTCATCAAGTACTGTATGTATGAGCCGGATATGCTGCTTACGATGAAGACGAGTCCGGTGCTGGTGTCGTTCAGCGTGCTGATGGTGCCGTGTCTGGATGTGATTCGCGTGGTGCTGCGGCGTGCGCGTAACAAGCGGTCGCTGTTCATGCCCGACAAGACGCACATCCACCACAAGTTCCTGGCCATGGGTTTCTCACCGCGGAGGGCGCTGGTAACGATTCAGCTGATGTCGGCCTGCTTCTGTGCGTTTACCATCGTGGCGATTCTTTATATGAACAACACGCTGGTGTTCGTGATTGACGTGGTGGTATGGACGCTGCTGAACCTCTGGTTTGACTATGTGATCAGTAAGCGGAAAAATGAAGAGTGAATAATGAAGAATGGAGAATGGAGAATGGAGAATAATTAAGAATGAAGAGTGAATAATGAAGAATTAATATAGTGAAGAACGGGAGGGGTGACTCTTCCGTTTTTTTGTGATTACTTTCCGCTTTTACTTTTTAACTTTTACCTTTTAACTCAATATGTTCTTCTGTTCTTTTGTCTAAAAACAAAAAGGAATATTCTCATCCCTTTGCTTTTGGTTCTATAAATAAAAGTTATAAATTGGATTGATTTTATTTGTATTTTCTGTTTTTATAACTTAAAAATGAGTATCTTTGCAAACGAATCATTTAATTGATAGAATATGGGACTTGATCAGGTAATCGGGAAAAATATCAAGGCTTTTCGTGAGCATTTGAACTATACCCAGCAGGAAATCAGTGATTATTTAGGTATCAGTCAGCCGGCATACGTGAAATATGAAAAAGGGGAGACTGTAGTTCCTTTGGAGGCAATGGAGAAACTGGCCACTCTGTATAACGTGGATGAATACGATCTGATGGAGGAAAATGAACAGCTTTTTCAGACATCTGTGGCCTGTGCGTATCGTAAGACGGGAAATATTGGAAATCTTGGTCAGATTTCTCAATTTCAGAAAATAGTCAGAAATTATATTCAGATGTGCAATGAGCTTGAGAAGTAAAGTTGAACTGGAATGTCTTGCAACCAGGTTGCGGGAGGAGATGCATGTGACTACAAAGGATCCTGTGCGCATTCATCAGATATTGAAAGAAAAGCACGTGCTTACGTGGTTTAAGAAGCTGGATGATAATTTTTCGGGCATGGCAATCCGGATAAAGGGAAACGAATCTTCTTCTGATAAGTATTTCATGTTGATAAATACGGCTTTGTCTTATGCCAAGCAGCGTTTTACCGCCTGTCATGAGTTGTATCACTTGTTGTATCAGAAAGATTTTAAGGTGTCGCAGAACAATGCGGGGCTGTTTAATAAAAAAGAGGAGGAAGAGTATAATGCCGATGTGTTTGCAGCCTACCTTCTGCTACCGGAAATGGGGTTGAAGGAACTGGTTCCTGCCGAGGAACAGCAGGTTGACAAAATAACCTTAGCTACTCTTCTGAAGGTGGAGCAGAATTTTCTTTGCTCAAGGGCGGCACTTCTTACCCGGCTGAAGGACTTGAAATGGATTACCAAGAAAACGTTTGACCTTTACCAGAAAAATGTGGTTGCTTCGGCAATCGAATATGGTTATAATACGCAGTTGTATTATCCTACTTATCAGACGGAACTGGTGGGAGATTATAACTTGAAAGCTCGTGAATTATATGATAAGGGGCGTATTTCTCAGGCAAAGTATTACTCGTTGCTGATGGATATGGAAATTAATGTTTCTCAAGAGGTGTATGGGGAGGAATAAAGTAATATTGGTGGATGCCGATGTCATCTCTCATTTCATGGCTACCGGTTATATAGACAGACTGACGGAAATTCTGCAGCCTCATGCCGTGATGATTGTAGAGAATGTGTACAAGGAGGCCAGCTATCATCCTACGGAACCGGACAGGAAACGGAAGGTGGACAAGTGGATGGAGCGCTGCAAGGTATGCAAGATTGCTTTTCCTTATGCCAATGAAAATGTCCGGCGAGAGTTTTTCCGGCTTAAAAAAGAGAATCCGATGCTGGGGGACGGAGAACGGGCCTGTATGTCGATGGCGCGTTTTGGACAGGAGGTTATCGCAAGTAGTAACTTTCGGGATGTGGCTCCTTATTGTGATGAGAATGGTATTGAATATATTGGAACGCTGGATGTGCTGACTATTGCAATGAATAAGGGGATTTTTACAAGTGATGAATGTAATCGGTTCATGGCGGAGGCAAAGGCGAAAAACAAAGCGAAATTTCCAGTTGACGATATTGCTGTTTATCAGGCGCCGGAATACATCAGTGCGTTTTGATAGTGAAGAATGAAAAATAATGAAGAATGAATAATTAAGAATTAAGAATTAAGAATGAATAATGAAGAATTAATATAATGAAGAACGGGAGGGGTGACTCTTCCGTTCTTTTTGTTATGATTGCTTCCGCTTTTACTTTTTAACTTTTACCTTTTAACTCAATATCTTCTTTTGTCTAAAGAAACAACATGTTTCTGTGAGGCGTATCGTTTGAAAAACTTATGCGATTAAGTTGGAAAGATGAAAGTTTTTATGTTTCTTTGTGTAAACTTCATCTCTGCAAGCTATGGTTAGTACAACAGACATCATCGACAGACTGAAAATATTCAAAGCACAATCGGCTTCGAAATATAAAATAAAGTTCATGGGGTTGTTTGGCTCCTATGCGCGCCAGCAGCAAGATGAAAAAAGTGATGTGGATGTTTTTATCTGTCTGCAGGAGCCTGACTTCTTTGTGATGGAGCAGATTAAAGAAGAACTTGAAGTTTTGCTCCATTCTTCTATTGATTTAGTGAACTTTAGAGAGTCACTTCGTCCAACGTTAAAAAAGAATATCCTTAAAGATGCGATCTATATCTAAAGAAATCTTGGTTGATTTATTGGAGCTGATTCTGGAAAAAGCTACTCTCGTGATAAACAGAAATCAGTCGATTACGTGTGCACAGGATTTTCTTACATCGCAGGACAGAATGGAAAAATTTGATGCAGCATGTATGCTGATACAGGTAGTAGGTGAAACGGCTAAGAAGATAGATGATCGTACATCGTCTCTGTTGTTTGCGCATTATCCGCAAGTCTATTGGCGAGGCGTATTCGGATGTCGAAATATTATTTCGCATGAATATGGGAATGTAGACCCCATTCAGATATTTGGTATAATCAAAAAGTACCTTCCTGAACTGGTTGTTTGTGTAAAGCAAATTTTGTCAGACGTGGAAGCAGGTAAGCATGACAGCTTATTCTTGTCATAGAATGAAAAATAATGAAGAATTAAGAATGAATAATGAAGAACGGGAGGGGTGACTCTTCCGTTTTTTTGTTATGATTGCTTCCGCTTTTACTTTTTAACTTTTACCTTTTAACTATATACCTTTTTCTGTCTAAAGAAGCTCGATATCTGTATAACTCGTTTGAGAAAATGTGTTGTAATGAATGTTATTCGTCTGAAAAAATGTGTCGAATGTTGGTTTATTCGCTGGAAAAAGTGTAATTTCATAAGGACAGCGGGCTTGAACTGGACTTCCTGGTAAGGTTCAAAGGCGAATGTGTTCTCCTTGAAATTAAGGCAAAGTCTGGTAAAGCAAAAAGCATGACAACGGTTCTTAAAAATAAGGACGTGTATCATGTTAAGAATGCAATCAAGTTAGGGCAATATAACGTAGGCCGTGGTGGAGATATTCTTACTATTCCACTATACATGGGATTTCTTGTAAACGACAAACTTGCAGACGTTATCATTCCTGATGTTGATGTGAGTGCGTTGAATAATGAAGAATGAAAAATAATGAAGAATGAAGAGTGAATAATGAAGAGTGAATAATGAAGAATGAATAATGAAGAACGGGAGGGGTGACTCTTCCGTTTTTTTTGTGATTACTTTCCGCTTTTACTTTTTAACTATTACTTTTTAACTCAATATGTTCTTCTGTTCTTTTGTCTAAAAACAAAAAGGCTTTGCTTTTACTTTTTAACTTTTCACTTTTAACTCAATACGTATAGACATAAAAAAAGGGAATCTTCCCAGACTCCCAATCTTCATTAACCTTAAATCTAATACCATGAAAAACACGATGCAAAGGTAAGGATTTTGTGTTATGAAACATGTAATTGGGGCGAAAATCTGCATTGAATTAACCTTTTTTATGCTTTAAAGCAGGAACGCAGAATTTTTACACCGCTTTTTTCTGCTTGGAATGGAGATTCCGGGGCTAAGCGCTTGGTGATTCGTTTTCAATAATGTATCTTTGTCCTTAAAACTAAAAAGAAAGACAGAATGAGAAGACAGTTTGTAAGATTGGCATTGTGTCTGTTCCTGCTGGGGGGATCCGTTGCGTATGCCCAGAGCGGAATGACCGACAACCAGGTGATAGAATATGTGCAACAGGCGCTTCAACAGGGCAAGGACCAGCAAACCATTGCGATGGAGCTGCTGGCCAAGGGGGCCACTCAGGAGCAGTTGCTGCGATTGAAGTCCATGTATTCGGGTTCGACGGGCGCGTCGACATCGGGCAGCGGTTCTCTGACGGGGGATGACAGCTCGCTGCTGGGCTCAGATTCACGGGCACGAAAAACTACTTTGACCGGTACGGAAGAGGATGCGTCGGAATTCCTGGAGATGAATTCCTTGAATGTGGACAAGAGTATGTGGTCGGAAGACATGCAGAAGACCATGAAGAAGCGCCGCAAACTGACGACGGTGGTTACCAGCGAAAATGATGTGTTCGGACGGAATATCTTCAACATTGAACAGCTGACTTTCCAGCCTAACCTGAGCATGGCTACGCCGGAGAATTACCGCCTGGGACCGGGTGACGAGGTCATTATCGACGTGTGGGGCGCGAGCCAGAACACGATGCGCCTGGGTATCTCGCCCGACGGCTATGTGAACATTGATAATGTGGGGCCGGTGTTTCTGAGCAACATGACTATCAAGGAGGCGCGCCAGCTGCTGAAGCAGGAGCTGGGAAAGATTTATGCGGACTCGGGCAATAATATTCAGGTGACACTGGGGAATATCCGTACCATCCAGGTGAACGTGATGGGGGAAGTGATGGCACCGGGCACGTATGCGCTGTCGTCGCTCTCGACGGTGTTTCATGCGCTGTACGTGGCGGGCGGTGTGAGCGACATCGGTAGCTTGCGTAACGTGCAGGTGGCCCGCGGCGGCAAGACGTTTGCCCGTCTGGACGTGTATGAGTACATCATGAAGGGGCAGATTCAGGACGACATCCGCCTGCAGGACGGCGACGTGGTGATTGTGCCTACCTACGACGAGCTGGTGAAGATTACGGGTAAGGTGAAGCGCCCGATGTTCTACGAAATGAAGAACGGGGAGTCGGCTGCCACTTTGCTGAAGTATGCCGGCGGTTTTGCTTCGGATGCGTATAAGAAGAGTATCAGGGTGTTACGAAAAGATGGAAAAGAATTTTCCGTGAAAACGGTGAACGATACAGACTATTCTGCGTTTAAATTAACAGACGGTGATGTGATTTCGGTCGATTCGATTCTGAACCGCTTCAACAACCGTCTGGAGGTGAAAGGGGCTGTGTATCACCCGGGAGTATTCGAGTTGAGCGGTTCGCTGAACACGGTACGCCAGCTGGTGGAGAAGGCCGACGGGCTGTTGGGCGAAGCTTTTACGGGACGTGCGGTGTTGTATCGTGAACGGGAAAACCTGACGAAAGAGGTGCTTCCGGTTGACATTCAGGGTATTCTGAACGGTACGTCGCCCGACGTGGCCTTGCAGAAGAATGACATTTTGTATATCCCGAGCATCCACGACTTGCAGGACATGGGAAAGGTGACTATCAGCGGTGAGGTGAACAAGCCGGGCAGCTATACGTATGCCGACCACATGAGTCTGGAGGACCTGGTGATTACGGCGGGCGGACTGAAGGAGTCGGCTTCGCTGGTGCGCGTGGATGTGTCGCGACGTATCCGTGACCCGAAAGGTACGACGGAACCGGACATGATAGGACAGAATTTCTCGTTCGGACTGAAGGATGGTTTCGTGGTGGACGGTGAAGCGGGCTTTGAACTGCAGCCGTACGACCAGGTGTTTGTGCGCCGCAGTCCGAGCTACAACGAGCAGGTGAACGTGACGGTGGACGGCGAGGTGCTGTATCGCGGTGACTATACGCTGAACACGAAGAGCGAACGCCTGAGCAGCCTGATTCAGCGTGCCGGGGGCGTGAGCCGCTATGCGTATGTGCGTGGGGCGAAGTTACGCCGTGTGGCCAACGAGGAGGAGCTGCGCCGCATGGAGGATGTGGTGAAGATGGTGCGCCGGGAAATAGGTGAGGCCATGGCCAACGCACTGGGACTGAAGGTGGACAGTACGTTTACGGTGGGCATTGACCTGGAAGCGGCACTGGCCAATCCGGGCGGAGACGCCGACCTGGTGCTGCGCGAGGGTGATGTGCTGACGGTGCCGGAATATAACAATACGGTGAAGGTGAACGGAGCGGTGATGATGCCGAACACGGTGTCGTATGCCTCGGGCAAGAGTGTGAAGTATTACCTGAGCCAGGCGGGAGGCTACTCTGCCAATGCCAAGAAGAGCCAGAAGTTCATTATTTATATGAACGGACAGGTGGCCAAGGTGAAGGGTAGCGGTAAGAAACAGATTGAGCCGGGCTGCGAAATCGTGGTGCCGAACAAGACGAAGAAGTTTAACTTTGCGACGGTGATGTCGAATGCGACTTCGTTTGCGTCACTGGCTACGATGCTGGCGTCACTGGCTACGATGATGAAATAACCATTAAATCTATGAATATATGAATATGAAACTGAGACTGATTGTCATGAACTTCCTGCAGTTTGCCGTGTGGGGAGCGTATCTTACCTCAATGGGTACGTACCTGGCGGGGGTAGGATTAGGCGGACATATCGGAATTTTTTACGCCATGCAGGGGATTGTGTCCCTGTTCATGCCGGCTGTGTTGGGTATTGTGGCTGACCGCTGGATTCCGGCGCAACGGTTGCTGGGGCTGAGCCATCTGCTGGCTGCCCTGTTTATGGGTGGAGCGGGCTATTATGCCATGACTACGGGACCGCAGGTGGAATTTGCGCCGCTGTTCGCGTTCTATTCCGTAAGTGTGGCGTTCTACATGCCTACGCTGGCTCTGTCGAACTCGGTGGCCTATACGGCGCTGGACAAGGCCGGGCTGGACACCATCAAGGCGTTTCCGCCGATACGTACGTTCGGGACCATCGGTTTCATTTGTTCCATGTGGCTGGTAGATTTACTGGGATTCCAGTCGAACTACATGCAGTTCTTTACCTGTGCGGCATGGGGCGTGGTGCTGGCCGTATATGCCCAGACGCTGCCGGAATGTCCGGTGAGCCGCGCGCAGGGCGGACAGAAGTCGCTGGTAGAGGCATTGGGACTGAGGGCGTTTCTGCTCTTCAAGAACCGCAAGATGGCGGTGTTCTTCATCTTCTCGATGCTGCTGGGCGTGTCCTTGCAGATTACCAACGGCTTTGCCAATCCGTTTATCACGAGCTTCAGCGCCATTCCGGAATATGCCAATACCTTCGGCGTGCAGCATGCCAACCTGCTGATTTCGCTCTCGCAGATCAGTGAGACGTGCTGTATCCTGCTGATTCCGTTCTTCCTGGGACGCTTCGGCATCAAGAAGGTGATGCTGATTGCCATGGTGGCGTGGGTGCTGCGCTTCGGACTCTTCGGCCTGGGTGACCCGGGCAGCGGGGTGTGGATGTTCGTGCTGTCGATGATTGTGTATGGCGTGGCTTTCGACTTCTTCAACGTGTCGGGCTCGCTGTTTGTCGACAAGGAGACGGACTTGTCTATCCGCTCGAGTGCGCAGGGACTGTTCATCATCATGACAAACGGTATCGGAGCCACGGTGGGTACGCTGAGTGCGCAGGCGGTGGTGAACTGCTTCGTGGACTTCAATTCGCAGGCGCCGCAGGTGGAAGGCTGGAGCCGGGCGTGGTTCGTGTTTGCGGCCTACGCGCTGGTAGTGGCGGTGACTTTTGCACTGGTATTTAAGTACAAACATAAAGTAGATAACGATTAATGTGAATCTGAAGATGGAAAAGAAAGACGAATTTGTAGAAATGCGGGTCCGTACTATTGACGAGGCCATGAAGGTGGATGAACTGATCGGGCATCTGACATTTAATCAGGTGCTGGACGATGAGGAGAAGATGGATATAATGATGCTGGACGGGCAGAACTTCAAGCTGTTGCTGGAGGAGGTGAACGAACCGCACCGGATGATGCTGGGGATTATCAACCCCGACGAGGCGGACTTGCTGTACGCGGCTGTTAACGACCCGGAAGGCACGGATGCCACGCTGCCTTATCAGACGGTGCATATTCTGAAGGAGCTGGGTGTTACCGTGGAAAAGGTGGTGGTAAAGGACAAGGTGAAGTTGCTGCACCGTGCGATTGTGACTCTGCGCAAGGAGGACGGCTCGGTGATGGAGATGCAGTTGACACTGTTCGACGCGCTGGTGGTGAGTCTGATAGCCGGTGTTCCGTTCTATGTGAACGCGAAGTTCCTGGAAGACCCCCGTTCGGGCTTTACCAAGTCTGTGCCTAACACCAAGGCGCTGCTGCTGCGGTTGATGCCGCTGAAAGGGCTGGAGCGGGAGATGGAGGATGCCATCCGCCGCGAGGACTATGAGTATGCGGAGCTGATCAAGCAGGAAATGGCGACCCGCAACAAAGAAGAAGAGGACGATTACGAAGATTTGGAGGATTTAGAAAAAGAATTGTAATTATGCACGTGTTTTATACACCGGATATTGCGCAGACGCTGGAGCTGCCGGAAGAGGAAGCGGGCCACTGCCTGCGGGTGCTGCGCCTGGGAGTGGGCGAGGAGATTATGCTGACCGACGGAAAGGGATGCTTTTACCGGGCGGTCATTTCGGCAGCTACGCAGAAACGCTGTGTGGTGAAGGTGGTGGAGAAAACGGAGCAGGAGCCTTTCTGGAAGGGGCACCTGCACCTGGCTCTGGCACCTACGAAGAACATGGACCGCATGGAATGGCTGGCAGAGAAGGCCACGGAAATCGGTTTCGACGAGCTGACGTTCCTGAACTGCCGTTTCTCGGAACGGAAGGTCATCAAGACGGAACGGGTGGAGAAAATCGTGGTGTCGGCCGTGAAACAGTCGCTCAAGGCACGCAAGCCGGTGGTGAACGAGATGACGGACTTCCGCCGCTTTATGGAGCGGGAGTTTACGGGACAGAAGTTTATCGCCCACTGCTATGAGGGGGAAAAGCCTCTGCTGCGCGACGTGCTCCGCAAGGACGAGGACGCCGTGGTGCTGATTGGTCCGGAAGGGGATTTCAGTCCGGAGGAAGTGGCGCTGGCTGCAGAAAAGGGCTTTCAGGCAGTGAGTCTGGGCAAGTCGCGCCTGCGTACGGAAACGGCGGCACTGGTGGCCGTACACCTGATGAACCTGACGCACGCGGAATAAGCTGATGTGTAACTTTTAAATAGAATCATTATGAAAAAGACATGGAAATGGATGGGAGGTCTGGCCTTGGGTATGGCTTTCCTGTTGTCTGCCTGCGGGGAAGACAATGCGTACACCAATGCGTTGCCAAAGGATGCGGCTGCAGTGTTCTCGTTCGACCTGATGGAGATGGCACAGAAGTGTGACCTGAACGACCAGGTGAAGCAGTCGATGGGGCAGATGATGAAATCGAGTCTGAAGGGCAGTGCGGATGCCCTGGTGGACAAGCTGATGGAGAATCCGGAAGAGAGCGGGTTGAGACTGACCGACCGGGTGTATTTCTTTGCCGCTTCGCAGATGGAAATGGGCGGCGTGCTGGTGCGCATGGCCGACAAGGGAAAACTGGAAGATTTGATGGCCATGCTTCAGGAGCAGAAGGCGTGTGAGGCTCCTGCCGACGGTGACGGTTGCCGCTGGACCGTGGGTGGCGGCGGACTGATGGCCTGGACGGACGATGCGTTTCTGATGCTGGCGGGCAACGGTAACCCGAAGGACTTGCAGCATCAGGCTTCGATGTGGCTGCGCCAGAAAGAAGGGGAGGGCTATTCGGGCACTCCGGAATTCAAGAAATTAGAGGATGCCGACGAGGACGTGGCCATGGTGACTTCGCTGAACGCCATGCCGAAGAGTTACCTGGGCCCGGTGACGATGGGGCTGCCGGCTGACCTGAACCTGAATGATTTAAAGATATTTTCTACGCTCGATTTCCAGGCGGGAAGGGCCGTGATGGAAGTGGAGACGCTGCTGGAGGGCAAGTTCAAGGACTTGCTGAAGAAGCAGGCGGAGGTGAGCGGCGAACTGGACGGCACGTATCTGAAGGTGTTCCCTGCCAATACGGTGCTCTGGATGGCTGCCAACGTGAACGGTGAAAAGGCGTATGAGCTGCTGCGTGAGAACCCGACGGTGCGTCAGGAGCTGGATAACTCGATGATGCCGCTCGACTTTGAGGCTATCTTCAAGGCGGTGAAGGGTGACGTGGCAGTGGCCATGCCGGAGATGTCGTTGAAACCGGGCTTCATCCTGTATGCCGACGTGAAAAACGGTGACTTCATGCGTACGTTTGAGGACTTGAAACCGATGCTGGCCATGACTAACGGTCAGATGCGGCTGCTGGACAAGGGTGAGAATGCCTATCAGTTTGTGGTTGCCAACGGTGCCATGCTGGGCATGGGCCGCGGACCGGTGTCTTTCTGGCTGGGCGTGAAAGATGACCGCTTCTACCTGACGAATCAGGAGGACCTGATTGGCCGTGAGGTGAATGGACTGTCGCTGAAAGACTGTGACTGGGCCAAGGACGTGAAGGACAAGCATTTCTACCTGAACGTGAATTTCCAGGCTTTGTCTGCCGTTCTTCCGCAGATTTCTTACATCAGTATGCTGGACTACCTGAGCATCGAATCGGATGAACCGACCAAGGCTCGCCTGGTGCTGCAACTGAAGGACCACAAGGAGAATGTGCTGAAGCAGCTGGTACAGATAGTTAATAATTAATAGTGAATAATGAATAATGAAGAATGAAGAATGAAGAATTAATAATGAATAACGGAGAGCATTCTTCATTATTAATTCTTCATTGAATAAAATGGACAACATGGATTTGACTTGCGGCCACTTTGTAAATCCGTTTACTGATATCGGGTTTAAGATTATCTTCGGGCAGCCTGCCAGCAAGGAACTGCTTATCACACTGCTGAATGAGTTGTTGGCGGGGGAGCATCGCATAGAGAACCTGATTTTTCTGGACAAGGAAAATCATTCGGACAGTATGGCGGATGCAGGGATTATCTATGACCTGTACTGCCTGACCGACACGGGAGAATACATCATCGTGGAGATGCAGAACCGTTTTCATAGTAGTTTCCTGGACCGTACGCTGTTTTACATGTGTCGTGCCATCGGGCGGCAGGTGGAGAATCTGCGTGAGAAGAGGCGGAAGGAACGTGAGTTGCAGACCGGAAAGCCGGAGACGGAGGAGGATTTTCTGCTGAGTGAGCCGATGCAGGAAAATTATGGGTCCAGATACAAGCTCTCGACCGTGTATGGCATTTTCCTGATGAACTTCCGTGAGCCGGGACTGGAAGAGAAGTTCCGTACGGACACCGTGATTGCCGACCGTGAGAGCGGAAAGGTAGTGAACCCTCATTTCCGGCAGATTTTTTTGCAGTTCCCTTATTTCACCAAGGAACTCAAGGATTGTGAAACGCTTTATGATAAACTGATTTATACATTGAAGAATATGCAACATTGGAACCGAATGCCGGACGCGTTGAAGGAGCAGGTGTTCAGCCGTCTGGAAGAACTGGCTGCCGTGGCCAATCTTTCATTGGAAGACCGCATTGCTTACGACAAGGCACTGGACCGTTACCGTGTGAGCCGCATCGTGGAAGAGGATGCACGTGAAGCCGGATGGAAGAAAGGGCTCGCGGAAGGACGCGCGGAAGGACGTGCGGAAGGACGTGCGGAAGGGCTCGCGGAAGGACAAGCTAAAGAGAAAGTTGCCATTGCACGTAACCTGAAATCGCTGGGTTTGAGTACTGCTCAGATAGCCCAGGCTACCGGATTGACCGAAGAGGAAGTGGAATCGACAGTTAATAATTAATAGTGAATAATGAAGAATGAATAACGGAGAGCATTCTTCATTCTTCATTATTAATTCTTCATTGAATAAAATGGACACAATAGAATTACAGCAGACCTTGCCGGAGGTATTCGCCGGACGCGACGGAATCGTGTCGGACGTGTGGCACCGGCAGGTGGCTTTTCAGAAAGGAAAGATGTATCTGATTGAAGCGGCGTCGGGCACGGGCAAGTCGTCGCTTTGCAGTTTTATTTACGGGTACCGTACGGACTACCAGGGGATTATCACCTTCGACGGGGAGAATGTGCGGAAGCTCACGGTGAAGCAGTGGACCGACATCCGCAAGCGTTCGCTGGGCATGCTGTTTCAGGAACTCCGCCTGTTCGGGGAACTGACGGCGTGGGAGAACGTGCAGCTGAAGAACGGGCTGACGGGCTTCTGCCGCAAGCAGCAGGTGAAGGACTGGTTTGAGCAGCTGGGCATCGCCGACAAGTGGGACGTGAAGGCGGCCAGGATGTCGTACGGACAGCAGCAGCGTGTGGCTTTTGTGCGGATGCTGTGTCAGCCGGCCGACTTTTTCTTCCTGGATGAGCCGGTGAGTCACCTGGACGACGGCAACGGGCAGATTATGGCGCGTATTCTGAAGGAGGAAGCGGCTCGTCAGGGTGCGGGAGTGATTGTGACGTCCATCGGCAAGCACCTGCCGCTGGAGTATGACAGGGTGCTGAGTTTGTAAGGTATTAACACGAAGACGGATATGATCTGGAAATTATTGAGGCAGCACATCAGTGTGGCGCAGCTGGCGGGATTCTTCCTGGCCAACCTGTGCGGTATGGTGATTGTGCTGTTGGGCATACAGTTTTACAAGGATGTGTTGCCGGTGTTTACGCAGGGCGACAGTTTCATGAAGAAGGACTACGTGATTGTGAGCAAGCAGGTGAGCACGCTGGGCAGCCTGGTGGGCAAGGGAGGTACGTTCTCGCGTGCCGACATAGCCGACATGGAGTCGCAGCCGTTTGCCAAGCGGACGGGAGCATTCACTCCGGCACAGTTTCAGGTGTCGGCCGGCATGGGCATGGCGGGCATGCAGCTCTCTACGGCGATGTTCTTTGAGTCGGTGCCCGACGAGTTTGTTGACGTGCGGCTGGAGGGCTGGACGTATCGCGAGGGGCAGACGGAAATCCCTATCATCATCCCGCGCAACTACCTGAACCTGTATAACTTCGGCTTTGCACAGAGTCGCAACCTGCCGCAGCTCTCGGAGGGCGTGATGGGGATGATGACGCTGGACGTGCGGCTGAGCGGGCGGGGACGGACGGAGCGCATGAAGGGACGCATTGTGGGTTTCTCCAACCGGCTGAACACGATTCTGGTGCCGCAGGCGTTCATGGAATGGGCCAACGCTACATTGGGTGACGGCGGGCAAACGGCTCCCTCACGACTGATTGTGGAGGTGGACAATCCGGCGGACGACCGCATTGCGAAGTATTTCAAGCAGAAAGGCTATGAGACGGAAGGTGACAAGCTGGATGCGGGAAAGACGACGTGGTTCCTGAAGATGGTGGTGGGCATCGTGCTTACGGTGGGACTGATTATCAGTGTGCTGTCGTTCTACCTGCTGATGCTGAGCATCTACCTGCTGTTGCAGAAGAACACGAAGAAGCTGGAGAACCTGCTGATGATTGGGTTCAGTCCGGCGGCGGTGGCGCGTCCGTATCAGGCACTCACGGTGATGTTGAATGCAGCGGTGGCAGCCATGGGGGTGCTGCTGGTGTGGATGGCGCGTGATGCGTATCTGGACATGCTGCGGCGGATGGTGCCCGATTTTCAGGCAGGCAGTCTGCTGCCGACGCTGCTGACGGCCGGGGGACTTTTCCTGCTGGTATCGGTGCTGAATGTGCTGGCTGTACGGCGGAAAGTGGAATCTATCTGGAGAAAGAAATAGCATAAGCATTAATATATTATCTGTAAAACCAAATGAAAATGAAGAAACTAAAGAACGTATGGCTCTTTTTGAGCTTTATCCTGATGGTGGCCGGAATGGCAAGTTGTAGCACGGAAGACCCGACGGGGGTGGAAGTGTCGAGAGATGACATTATCGGAAATTGGCAGGTAACGGCGAATGATTATGAAAATGTAGTTGAAGGAGAAGGAAGTGGGAACTATGTAGGACAGGTTCTTGCCGTGAAGAGAGATGGTACAGCTACTTTTTTGGGCAGACAATATACCTGGAAGCTGGATGGAGATACTTTGACTCTTTCTGGTGTGAGTGATATGAGCGTAAAGGTTATAATTCTTAAATGTGAAGGTGGCATAATTGAGGCTGCTTATACCTGTTATTTTGTTTCGGAAGATTATATGGATAGCGGTCACTTTACCTTCAAGCGCGTGTAACGAGACATATTAATATAAAGAAGAGCCACAGTAATGTGGCTTTTTTTGTGCCTGTGTGGCCGCACACACGTACAATATCTTGTAAATATTTGTTTAGATATTTCGTTTCTGTGTAAACAAGTGTAAAACCACTTGTCCGATATCTCTTGATTTATGTCTATTATTAGGGGAATCAGTCTAAAAAATGTTACATGGAGTTACATATATGAGAGTTTATTCAGTAAATTTGCGTTACAGAAATGGTCAAACTTTAAACAAATACCCGGGACGTTTGTTTAAGAGGTAAGAACCATGGATGATTCATTCTTTTTAAATTAAAATAATTGCTTATGTCAAAAATCGTTGGACACATTTCGCAGGTAATCGGTCCGGTGGTCGATGTGTACTTCAAGTTTGAAGAAGGACAAGACGTGGAACACGCCTTGCCGAAAATCCACGATGCCATGACGATTGCCCGTAACGACGGGCGTACGCTGGTGATTGAAGTGCAGCAGCATATCGGTGAAGACACGGTACGCTGCGTGGCCATGGACAGTACGGACGGGTTGAAGCGCGGAATGGAAGTCGTTCCTACGGGGCATCCGATTGCGATGCCTATCGGAAACCAGATCAAGGGCCGTGTGATGAATGTGGTAGGTGATACCATTGACGGTATGAAAGAACTGGACAAGACGGACGGATTTCCTATTCACCGTGAACCTCCGAAATTCGAAGACCTGGCTACTACCCAGGAAGTATTGTTTACCGGTATCAAGGTCATCGACCTGCTGGAACCTTACCTGAAGGGTGGTAAAATCGGTCTGTTTGGTGGGGCGGGTGTTGGAAAAACCGTGCTCATCAAAGAGTTAATCAATAACATTGCCAAGAAACACAATGGTTTCTCCGTGTTTGCAGGAGTGGGTGAGCGTACCCGTGAAGGTAACGACCTGCTGAGAGAAATGATTGAATCAGGTGTAATCCGCTACGGTGACGAATTCCTCAAGAGCATGGAGGAAGGAAACTGGGACCTTTCGAAGGTGGATTACAACGAAGTGGAAAAATCGCAGGTAGCCATGGTGTTCGGACAGATGAACGAGCCTCCCGGTGCCCGTCAGTCAGTAGCCTTGTCGGGTCTGACACTGGCCGAATCGTTCCGTGACCGCCAGACGGGCGACAACGGTCCGCGCGATATCCTGTTCTTTATCGACAACATCTTCCGTTTTACGCAGGCAGGTTCTGAGGTTTCAGCCTTGCTGGGACGTATGCCTTCGGCAGTAGGTTACCAGCCGACACTGGCTACGGAAATGGGACAGATGCAGGAACGTATCACTTCTACGAAGAACGGCTCCATTACTTCTGTGCAGGCGGTGTACGTGCCGGCCGATGACTTGACCGACCCTGCTCCGGCTACTACCTTTACCCACCTGGATGCCACTACGGTGTTGAGCCGTAAGATTACCGAGCTGGGTATCTATCCGGCTGTAGACCCGCTGGATTCTACGTCGCGTATCCTCGACCCGCTGATTGTGGGCAAGGAGCACTACGAAACGGCTCAGCGCGTGAAACAGATTCTGCAGCGCAACAAGGAACTTCAGGATATTATCTCTATCTTAGGTATGGATGAACTTTCGGATGAAGACCGTCTGACGGTGAACCGTGCCCGCCGCGTGCAGCGATTCCTTTCGCAGCCGTTTGCCGTGGCCGAGCAGTTTACGGGCGTGCCGGGCGTGATGGTTTCCATAGAAGACACCATCAAGGGATTCAAGATGATTCTGGACGGCGAGGTAGACTATCTGCCTGAACAGGCTTTCCTGAACGTGGGTACCATTGAGGACGCCATCGAGAAGGGTAAGAAGCTGATGGAAGCGGCTAAGAGTTAATAAGTAAAAGTTAAAAGTTAAAAGCTGATAGCTTAATATGAAAGAACTTCATCTGGTTATCGTTTCACCCGAAAAGCTGGTTTACGAAGGAAAAGTGAGCCAGGTTACCTTTCCGGGAAGCGCAGGAAAATTTCAGGTCATGGCCGACCATGCCCCGATTATTTCCACGCTCTCGGCCGGGGAAGTGAAATACGTGGCCGGACAGGAAACGCAATCCCTGCAAATCAAGGGGGGATTCGTGGAAGTCAAGGAGAATCAGATTTCAGTCTGTGTGGAACTCTGAGAGGAGCGAAGCAGGCGATGAACCGAATATGTTTTTGGCGGCTTTCCGGATGAAAAACCGCACGATACTATGTTTTTGTTGACCGTTAAGAAGAAATTTATAAAAGAACTGACCGTGATTGGAATCGTGCTGACGACGCTCGTCGCCGTGATATATCATCTGTTCATTCCCGACAGGTATTTCCTGTGGTTTCCGGCCATTCCGATATTCTTCTATCTTTTCGGCCTGTTTTACATAGAAATGTTCGCGTTCAACTATCGCGTGGGGCTGGAACGGATTGCGATGACGTATCTGGTGTGCAAGGTACTGAAATTCATAATCAGTGCCATGCTGCTGATGTTCTACGGATTTGTGATAGGACATGAAGTGGTGGCGTTCATGCTGACCTTCATCTTCTTCTACTTTGCGTTTCTGATATTCGAAACCCGTTTTTTCCTTCTTTTTGAAGCGAAACTCAAACTAAGAAAAAAAGCTAATGATGAAAAAAATACGGTACATAATCATCACGCTGTTACTGCTGATGGCGGTTCCGGCTGCGCTGACGAAGGCACAGGCCGCTGAGGGTGACATCGACGTGAACGAACTGGTGTTCGGACACATCGGCGATGCCTACCAGTGGCACATTGCGAAGTTCGGCGATACGGAGGTGCGCATTCCGCTGCCGGTGATTGTGAAAAGCAGTACGGGCTGGCATGTGTTCTCATCTGCCCGGCTGGAGGAAGGCCCTTACGAGGGACTGTACGTGGCCGAGGGTGGTGCCTACGGCGGCAAAATCGTGGAACGCAATGCGGCCGGCGAGGAGGTGCGTCCGCTGGACATCTCCATCACGAAAAATGTGCTGGGCTTGTTTATCAACAGTGCGGTGCTGCTGGTCATCATGATGAGCTGCGTGCGCTGGTACAAGAAACATCCGCTGGAAGACGGGGCACCCAAGGGGGGCGTCGGCATGATTGAGGCCACGGTGCTTTCTATCTACAACGACGTGATTAAGGGCTGCATCGGCGAGAATTACCGCCGCTACGCGCCTTATCTGCTTACGGCGTTCTTCTTCGTGCTGGTGAACAACCTGATGGGGCTGATTCCTATCTTCCCCGGAGGTGCCAACGTGACGGGTAACATCGCCATTACGCTGGTGCTGGCTTTGTGTACGTTCGTGCTGACCAACGTGTATGGTACGAAGGCTTACTGGAAGGAAATCTTCTGGCCCGACGTGCCTACGTGGTTGAAGGCGCCGGTGCCTATGATGCCGCTGATTGAATTCTTCGGTATCTTTACCAAACCGTTTGCACTGATGATCCGTTTGTTTGCCAACATCATGGCAGGACATGCGGCCGTGCTCAGTCTGGTGGCCATTATCTTCATCACGGTGAAGTCGGGTCCGGTAATCAACGGCTCGATGACGGTGGTGTCGGTGGCATTCAGCATTTTCATGAATGCGCTGGAAATTCTGGTGGCATTCATCCAGGCATACGTCTTCACGATGCTGTCGGCCGTGTTTATCGGTCTGTCGCAGGTGAAGGAACATGCCGAAAAATAATTGATTCAAAGAAAATTAAAGTATAACCTTTTAAAACAAGAAAATTATGTTATTGTCAGTTTTATTGCAGGCAGCTGCAGGTGTAGGTATTAGTAAGTTGGGCGCCGCTATCGGTGCAGGTATTGCAGTTTTGGGTGCCGGTATCGGTATCGGTAAAATTGGTAGCTCGGCCATGGAAGGTATCGCACGCCAGCCGGAAGCTTCAGGCGACTTGCGTATGAACATGATTATCGCTGCCGCTCTGGTAGAAGGTGTGGCTCTGATTGCCATCGTAGTTTGTTTGTTGACTTTGTTCTTGTAAAAAATAAAACAATAAGTTATGGGATTATTAACTCCGGATCCGGGGCTGCTGTTCTGGATGGTCATCACCTTCGGAGTCGTGTTCTTCATCTTGGCGAAATACGGCTTCCCGGTGATTCTGAAGACGGTGGAGGACCGGAAAGCATACATTGACAATTCGCTCAAGGCGGCACGCGAGGCCAACGAACAGCTGGCCAACGTGAAGGTGGAGGGTGAGAAAATCCTGGCACAGGCACGCGAAGAACAGCACCGCATTCTGAGTGAGGCTGCTGCTACGCGCGACCGCATCATCAAGGACGCGCAGGACAAGGCCTTCGCCGAAGGCAACCGCCTGATGGAGGAGATGAAGAAGCAGATTGAAACGGAAAAGGAAAGTGCCATCCGTGACATCCGCCGCCAGGTAGCCGTGTTGTCAGTGGGCATTGCAGAGAAGATTATGCGCAACAAGCTGGCCGATGAAAAGGAACAGGCTGCGCTGATTGACCGTCTGCTGGATGAAATGATTGAAACTTCTAAAAAATAACGTGTCATGAATACAGGAGTCGTTTCAAGACGTTTCGCGAAGGCACTGCTGGCATACGCGAAGGGTGAAGGGCTGGAAGACAAGGTGTACAAGGAGGTGAAGACTCTGGCAGCACACTTTGCCGAAGTGCCCGGCCTGCGGCGTGCCGTGGAAAATCCGGTGCTGGAGAGAAGCAAGAAGCTGGAGCTGCTTTGCGAGGCTTCGGGTGGAAAGGACGTAAGCCAGGTGATGACGCGTTTTCTCAGCCTGGTGCTGGAAGACAGAAGGGAAAAGTTCTTGCAGTTCATGATGTGGTCGTACATCGACCTGTATCAGGAAGACAAGCACATCCTCATCGGAAAGCTTACCACTGCCGTCAGTTCGCCTAAGCTCGTGGCACACTTGCAGAAACTGGCTTCCGAGAAGACGCACGGTGAGGTAATCCTGGAAGAGAAGGTGGACAAAAGCCTGATCGGAGGATACATCATCGAACTGGGTGGCTTCCGCCTGGACTCCAGTGTGGCGAACCAGTTGAAGCGCGTGAAACAGCAGTTTATCGCGAAAAACAGGAGAATAGTGTAAACAATGAATAATGAAGAATGAATAATGAAAAACGATTCCTATTATTCACTGTTCATTATTAATTATTAATTAAAAAGAATTATGCCAGAAAATACAATAAAACCCAGCGAAGTTTCAGAGGTGTTGCTCCAACAGTTGAAGGGGATTGACAACTCGCTGAAATTCGACGAAGTGGGTACCGTGCTTCAGGTGAGCGATGGTGTGGCCCGTATTTACGGTTTGCGTAATGCGGAAGCCAACGAGTTGCTGCAGTTTGAAAACGGTATCATGGGAACGGTGATGAATCTGGAGGAGGACAACGTGGGAGCGGTGCTTCTGGGTCCGACCGACCGGATTAAGGAGGGGATGATTGTGAAGCGTACCAAGCACATTGCTTCCATCAACGTGGGAGAATCGATGCTGGGACGTGTAATCGACCCTCTGGGTGTGCCCTTGGACGGGCGCGGCGAAATTGGCGGAGAGCTGTGCGAGATGCCGCTGGAGCGTAAGGCACCGGGGGTTATCTTCCGTCAGCCGGTAACGGAACCGCTGCAGACGGGACTGAAGGCTATCGATGCCATGATTCCTATCGGCCGCGGACAGCGTGAGTTGATTATCGGCGACCGTCAGACAGGTAAGACGGCTATTGCCATCGATACCATCATCAACCAGCGTGCCAACTACGAGGCAGGAAATCCGGTGTACTGTATCTACGTGGCCATCGGTCAGAAAGGTTCTACCGTGGCCAGCATCGTGAATGCGCTGCGTGAGAAGGGTGCGATGGACTATACCATCGTGGTGGCTGCTACGGCTTCCGACCCGGCTGCCATGCAGTATTTCGCTCCGTTTGCCGGAGCTGCCATCGGCGAGTACTTCCGTGATACCGGCCGTCATGCACTGGTGGTGTACGATGACTTGTCAAAACAGGCTGTGGCCTACCGTGAGGTATCACTGATTCTGCGTCGTCCGTCAGGACGTGAGGCTTATCCGGGTGATATCTTCTACCTGCACTCTCGTCTGCTGGAACGTGCGGCGAAGATTATCAACCAGCAGGAAGTAGCCGAACAGATGAACGACCTGCCAGCCAGCCTGAAGGGTAAGGTAAAGGCCGGAGGTTCACTGACCGCCCTGCCGATTATCGAAACACAGGCCGGCGACGTGTCTGCCTACATTCCGACCAACGTGATTTCCATTACCGACGGTCAGATCTTCCTGGAAACCGACTTGTTCAACCAGGGCTTCCGTCCGGCTATCAACGTGGGTATCTCCGTATCGCGTGTAGGTGGTAGCGCCCAGATAAAGAGTATGAAGAAAGTGGCCGGTACGCTGAAGATTGACCAGGCACAGTATCGTGAACTGGAGGCCTTCTCGAAGTTCAGCAGCGACATGGACTCTGTGACTGCCATGGCTATCGACCGTGGACGTAAGAACAACCAGCTGCTGATTCAGCCGCAGTACTCACCGATGCCGGTAGGCGAACAGGTGGCCATTCTGTACTGTGGTACGCACGGACTGATGCGCGACATTCCTATTTCGAAGGTACGTGCCTTCCAGGATGCGTTCTTGACTTACCTGCGTGCCAACCATCAGAAGGATGTGCTCGACGTGCTGGCTTCCGGAAAGATTACCGACGAAATTACGTCGCTCATTGAAAAACTGGCCGCAGACGCAGCCGAACAATTTAAAGCATAAATCCCATGGCATCACTGAAAGAAGTTAAAGGAGGAATCAACTCAATCCACGGCACGCTGAAGATTACTTCGGCGATGAAGATGGTGGCGTCTTCCAAGCTGCACAAGGCGCAGGAGGCCATTGAAAATATGCTTCCCTACGAACGCCGGTTGCACCGCATGCTCAGTAATTTCCTGGGCGCGGAGCTGAGCGTGGAATCGCCTTTTGCAGTGAAACGTGAAGTGAAGAAAGTGGCCGTGGTGGTGTTTGCCTCCAACAGCAGTCTGTGCGGCGGATTCAATGCGAATGTAATCCGTCACCTGAACGAGGTGGTGGCAGAGTATGAGCCGAAGGTGGGCCGTGAGAACATCCTGATTTATCCGGTGGGCCGTAAGGTGGCCGATGCGGTGAAGAAGATGGAGGGACTGACGGCGGCCGGCGATTATCAGCACATGAGCGGAAAACCAAACTATCAGGAGGCGGCTGATTTAGCTGCCGAGCTGATGACGCGGTTTGCCAGCGGTGAGATTCAGCAGGTGGAGCTGCTCTACAACCACTTCAAGTCGACCTCTACGCAGGTACTGACGCGGGAGACTTATCTGCCGCTCGACCTGAGTGCCGGTCATACGGACGAGAAGGGAGAGGAGCAGGAAGCCATGCAGGCCGATTACCTCATCGAGCCGTCGCCGGAACAGGTGATGGAGGAGTTACTGCCCAAGGTACTCCGCATGAAGATGTACACCGTGCTGCTTGACTCCACGGCTTCGGAACATGCCGCGCGCACCATGGCTATGCAGATTGCCACGGACAATGCAAACGACCTGATTCAGGAACTGACCTTGATTTACAACAAGAGCCGCCAGCAGGCGATTACCAACGAGTTGCTGGACATCGTGGGCGGCAGCATGAGCTGACCCCGCGGGCGGAACTCTTGTGTTCATTGCATAAAAAAACGTATCGCTGTCTCACGGCAGGATACGTTTTTTTTTGAACGAATAAACTAAAAAATTAATTATCTTAAAAAAGAAAACATGAAATTCTTTGGTGATTTATCTCTATAACAAGCTGATTTCGTGTTTTGTTCGCTTTATCTGTCGGTTTTTCTTTACTGATTTTTTAATAACTGTAAAAGCATACAGCCGCACCGTCGAGCAGGCATTCCATTCGTCCTTCTCCCAGGCGGATATTGTCCATGTAGGAGTAGTCACCTCCGCCGTAGTTCAACCGGATGCTGGTGTAGAAAGCGTCGTACCAGTCCCACGTAAAGGTGTAGGTATATTCCTCCCAACGTCCGCGGGCATCCTGAATGCGGATAAAGTCTTCACCCGTTCCGTTGGCATAGAAGCGCAGCACCTGGAAGTGGTGCAAGCCGTAGTCGTCGTACCAGTCGTCCTGCCAGTCGTAGTTGCAGAGATACGCTGTGCGTTCACGATATTCCAGGGTGTTGTTCCCTAATTCCATTTCCACGTTACACGACGGGAAGGCGAGTGTCAGTGCGACCAGCATCGCCATATACATGAATTTTCTTACCCTTGTTCTCATAACTCTTTGTGTGTTTGTTTTCCTCTATGTGACAAAGGTATCCGGAAAAAATCATACAAACGAATGATTTTTCCTATTCCTGTGGGGGAATTTCCCTATCGGGGGTAGGGAAATGCATCGGTCTGCGGGGTGGCAGATGGTGTATCGCCTTTGCGGCTGATCGGGAATGCCGGTGCATTTAACGCAAAACGTCCTTGCGTTCGGATTGAAACACAAGGACGTTATATGGAAAACTCTTTTACGTTTTACATGAAACGCAAGGACGTTTTTTCAGGATTTCTGGAGAAGTACCGTCAGTGCATCGCGCCAGTCTTCACCGTTATGCGGGCAGTAGGTCTGGAAACCCAGCTGGCGGGCTGCCTGTACGTTGCCGGCCCCGTCGTCAATGAAGAGCGATTCTGACGGAAGAATGTCGGCATCGGCTATCAGGAAGTCAAAAATCCGCCGGTCGGGCTTGGTCACTCCAATCTGATAGGACAGATAGAGCTTGTCGAAGAACTCCGTCAGCGGTTCTCCCTTTGACGAGAATGCCGGACTGCAGGCCCAGTCCATCACGTAAGGATTGGTGTTGCTCAGCACGAAGAGCTTGTAGCGCTTGCGCAGCTCCTTCAGGCAGTCGAGCAGGCGTTCGTCCAGTCCGGTGAAGTAGCCCAGCCATGCCTGGCGTGTCTCCTCCCAATTAGGAGTGCGTCCGCCGCACAACTGTCCCAGTTTCACCTGGAACTCATCGGGCGTAATTTTTCCTTCTTCCAGTTCCTGGAAAATCCCCGTCTGGTGATATTTGTCCAGGCGCTGGTCGGCATCGGCCACCCCTAACTGGCGGAACGCTTCCACCGCCTGTTCGCGGCTGATAGGGGCGATGACCCCTCCGAAATCAAAAATCAGGTTTTTTATCATATATTGTTTTTATTTTCTCAGCATCAGGTTCTTGAACGGGGCAGGATAGGGAGTTTCAAATTCCATCCGTTCGCCCGTAAGCGGGTGGTAGAAGCACAGCTTGAAGGCATGGAGTGCCAGACGTCCGAGCGGGTTGGTTTCGCAGCCGTAACGTGCGTCGCCCACCACCGGATGGCCGAGCGACTGCATGTGCACGCGAATCTGGTTCTTGCGTCCCGTTTCCAGTTGCAGCTCCATGAGCGAATAGCCGTTGGCCCGCTTGATGGTGCGGTAGTGCGTGATGGAGAGCTTGCCTCCGTCGTCTATCGGCGAGGAGCTGACGTACAGCTTGCGGTCGGTAAGCCAGGAGCGTACGGTGCCCTGGTCTTTTTCCATGTCGCCCATGACGATGGACACGTAGCGGCGGTCGTACACGATGTCGTGCCAGTTGTCGCGGAGCGTGTGCTGCGTCTTCTCATCCTTGGCATACATCATGATGCCCGAGGTTTCGCGGTCCAGACGGTGCACCACGAAGATGCGGTTGTTGCGGTGCGTGCGCTTCACGTACTCATTCAGAATGTGCTGTGCAGTGCGTTCCTTCTGGTGGTCGGTAGCCACGGACAGCAGTCCTTCCTTCTTCTCCACCACGATGAGATAGGCATCCTCGTAGAGAATCTTCAGCATGGGGTGGCGGAACTCGTGCTTGTTCTTTTCACGGCTCACCTGCACCTTCATACCCGGCTTCAGGGGAAAGTTGTACTGCGTCTGGATGTTGTTGTCCACCAGCACCACGCGGTTGGCCAGCAAGGCTTTTACGCGCGTGCGGCTGATGCCGTCCATCTTCTTCATAAGGAACTCCATCAGTTCCGCCGGTTCATTGACCGGATAGATTGTATATTTGGCTGCGGCACGCGGAATAGGGCGTCGGCCGTTGTTGCCAGAGTTATTTCTTGCCACTTTGTTGCGTCAGTTAAAAGTTAGAAGATAGGGGAGAGTGTTTAGCGTCTTTCCAGTTGCACGACATTTTCCACGTGATGCGTGTGAGGGAACATGTCGACAGGCTGTACGGCAGTCACCTTGTACTTGCCGTCGAGCAGCTGGAGGTCGCGTGCCTGTGTGGCCGGGTTGCAGCTCACGTAGACGATGCGTTTCGGCTCGGCAGCCAGAATCACGTCGATCACGTCATTGTGCATACCAGCGCGGGGAGGGTCGGTGATGATGACATCCGGACGTCCGTGTTCCGCAATGAAGTCGTTGGTAAGGATGTCCTTCATGTCGCCCGCATAGAACAGCGTGTTGTCGATGCCGTTCAGGGCCGAGTTCACCTTGGCATCCTCGATGGCTTCGGGCACATATTCGATGCCCACCACCTTGCGTGCCTGGCGTGCCACGAAGTTGGCGATGGTACCTGTACCCGTGTAGAGGTCGTATACCAGCTCGTTGCCCGTAAATCCGGCAAACTCGCGTGCCACCTTATATAAATTATAGGCCTGTTCAGAGTTCGTCTGGTAGAACGATTTCGGTCCCACCTTGAAGCGCAGTCCCTCCATCTCCTCGAAGATATGGTCGTTGCCCTTGAATACCTCCACGTCGAGGTCGCCGATGGTATCGTTGCACTTGTTGTTGATGACATACATCAGCGAAGTAATCTGCGGGAAGCTGTCGGCCATGAACTGCAGAATCTCTTCCATCTTGCGGCGGCCTTCGTCGTCGGTCACCTTGCACTGCAGTACCACCATCAGTTCGCCCGTAGACGAGGTACGGATCATGATGTTACGAAGAAGTCCTTCCTGCGTGCGCAAGTCGAAGAACGGGAAGTTGTGCGCGTAGGCATAGTCGCGTACGGCATTGCGAATCTGGTTGGAAATGTCGTCCTGCAACCAGCACTTGTCGATGGCCAGCACCTTGTCGAACGCCCCCGGAATGTGGAATCCTACGGCATTCATCTGGTCGTACTTCACATCCTGCTTCACCTCCTCTTCCGTAAGCCAGCGCTTGTTGGAGAATGTAAACTCCAGCTTGTTACGGTAAAAGCGGGTCTTTTCCGAGCCTAAGATAGGACGGAATTCCGGCAGTTCCACCTTCCCGATGCGGGTGAGGTTGTCGAACACCTGTTTCTGCTTGTACTTGAGCTGTTCCTCGTAAGAAAGACATTGCCATTTGCATCCTCCGCACACTCCGAAGTGACTGCAGAACGGCTCCGTGCGCAGGGGTGATTTCTCATGGAACTTTACCGCCACCGCTTCGGCGTAATGGTTCTTCTTGCGCTTCACCTGTAAATCGACTACGTCGCCCGGCACTACATACGGGACAAATATTACCAACTCGTTCACTTTAGCCACGGCTTTTCCTTCTGCGGCTACGTCTGTTATCGTTACCTTCTCCAGTAAAGGCAGTTCTTTTTTCTTTCTTGCCACGTTCTTTTCAATAAAACCAATTTGGGAGCAAATTTATACATTTTTCCTGACATTCTTCCATGTTTTTCGAAGAAGTTGATTTTGCAAACTCTATGTTGCAAAATATGTCGAAAAATATCTTCACAAAATTTGGGATTCAATAAAATATATATAGATTTGCCAGCGGTTGACCAACGAAAAACATTATTGAACCTTATCAAATATAAGAAAACATGGAAAAGAAAAGAGTCTATACTTTTGGAAACGGACAAGCTGAAGGAAAAGCTGACATGAGAAATCTTCTGGGTGGCAAGGGCGCAAACCTGGCCGAGATGAACCTGATCGGGGTGCCTGTACCTCCCGGATTCACCATAACAACTGAAGTCTGCAACGAATATTTTGAAAAAGGAAAAGAAGCAGTAGTTGCGCTGCTGAAAGACGACGTGGAAAAATCCATCAAGGGAGTAGAAGCCCTGATGAAGTCGAAGTTCGGCGATGTGGAAAATCCGTTGCTCGTTTCCGTACGTTCGGGTGCCAGAGCGTCCATGCCGGGGATGATGGACACCATTCTGAACCTGGGTCTGAACGATGAAGTAGTAGAAGGACTGGCTCGCAAGACTAACAACCCTCGCTTTGCGTGGGACTCTTACCGCCGTTTCGTACAGATGTACGGCGACGTGGTGCTGGGCATGAAACCCGTGAACAAGGAAGACATCGACCCGTTTGAAGCCATCATTGAAGAAGTGAAGAAGGCTAAGGGCGTACGTCTGGACAACGAACTCGACGTGGACGACCTGAAGACACTGGTAGTCCGCTTCAAGGAAGCTGTGAAGAAACAGACCGGACAGGAATTCCCGTCATGCGCCTACGAACAGTTGTGGGGCGCCATCTGTGCCGTATTCGATTCATGGATGAACGAACGCGCCATCCTTTACCGTAAGATGGAAGGTATTCCGGCAGAGTGGGGAACAGCCGTGAACGTACAGGCCATGGTATTCGGTAACATGGGTGAGACTTCAGCTACGGGTGTATGCTTCTCACGCGACGCCGCTACCGGTGAAGACCTGTTCAACGGTGAATACCTGATCAATGCGCAGGGTGAAGACGTAGTAGCCGGTATCCGTACTCCGCAGCAGATTACCAAGATCGGTTCTCAGCGCTGGGCCGAACTGCAGGGTATCTCGGAAGCAGAACGTGTGGCCAAATATCCTTCTATGGAAGAAGCCATGCCGGAAATCTACAAGGAACTTGATGAACTCCAGACCAAACTGGAAAATCACTACCACGATATGCAGGACATGGAATTTACCGTGCAGGAAGGCAAACTCTGGTTCCTCCAGACCCGTAACGGTAAGCGTACAGGTGCTGCTATGGTGCGCATCGCCATGGAAATGCTGCATCAGGGCATGATTGACGAAAAGACCGCTTTGATGCGCTGCGAACCCAACAAACTGGACGAGCTGCTGCATCCGGTATTCGACAAGGAAGAACTGGGACGTGCCCGCGTGTTGACACGTGGTTTGCCGGCTTCTCCAGGTGCTGCCTGCGGACGCATCGTCTTCTTCGCCGAAGATGCTGCTGAATGGCATACCAACGGCCATCGCGTGGTATTGGTACGTATTGAAACTTCTCCGGAAGACCTGGCTGGTATGCAGGCTGCCGAAGGTATCCTGACCGCCCGTGGAGGTATGACCTCACATGCAGCCGTAGTAGCCCGCGGAATGGGTAAGTGCTGTGTATCAGGTGCCGGAGCCATCAACGTAGATTACAAGACCCGTACGGTGGAAATTGACGGAGTCGTACTGAAAGAAGGTGACTACATCTCCATCAACGGAACCAACGGATATGTATATGCCGGAGAAATTCCGACTCAGCCGGCCAAACTGTCGGGTAACTTTGCCGAACTGATGGAACTCTGCGACAAATATGCCCGCCTGAAAGTCCGCACCAATGCCGACACACCGCGCAACGCACAGGATGCCCGTGGATTCGGTGCCGTAGGTATCGGTCTGTGTCGTACGGAACACATGTTCTTCGACGATGAAAAGATTGTGGCCATGCGTGAAATGATTCTGGCCAAGGACGTAGAAGGCCGCAAGAAAGCCCTCGACAAACTATTGCCTTACCAGAAAGCCGACTTCAAGGAAATCTTCAAGACCATGGACGGACTGCCTGTCAACGTACGTCTGCTCGACCCGCCGTTGCATGAATTCGTTCCGCACGATTTGAAAGGTCAGGAAGAAATGGCACAGGCCATGGGTGTAACCGTAGATTATATCCGCCAGCGCGTGGAAAGTCTGTGCGAACACAACCCGATGCTGGGTCACCGTGGTTGCCGTCTGGGAAATACGTATCCGGAAATCACTGAAATGCAGACTCGCGCCATCCTGGGTGCTGCCTGCGAACTGAAGAAGGAAGGTTACGACCCGCATCCTGAAATCATGGTGCCGCTGATTGGTATCCTGTATGAATTCGAAGCACAGGAAAAGGTGATCCGTGAAACTGCTGCCAAACTGTTCAAGGAAGAAGGCGTGGAAATTCCGTTCAAGGTGGGAACCATGATTGAAGTGCCACGTGCCGCCCTGACTGCCGACCGCATCGCTTCACATGCCGAATACTTCTCATTCGGTACAAACGACCTGACTCAGATGACCTTCGGTTACTCTCGCGACGATATCGCTTCCTTCTTGCCGGTTTACCTGGAAAAGAAGATCCTGAAGGTAGACCCGTTCCAGGTACTTGACCAGAACGGTGTGGGCCAGCTCATCGAAATGGCAGTAGCCAAAGGCCGTTCCGTACGTCCGGAATTGAAATGCGGTATCTGCGGTGAACACGGCGGTGAACCGATGTCTGTGAAGTTCTGCCACAAGGTAGGTCTGGATTACGTGAGCTGCTCACCGTTCCGCGTGCCTATCGCAAGACTGGCTGCGGCGCAGGCTGCGGTAGAGGATACTCTCTAAGATTAGAAGCCCTCAGGCAGAATAGCAATTAAAATTTGTATCAGGCTGTAATCTACCGATTTATACGGTGATTACAGCCTGAGTTGCGTTAAGACAGTTCGTGCAGTTGACATCAAAAAATGAGCCAAATGAGCATATTTGTTTTACTCTATGTTTACCCCAAAAATCATCATGTTTACCCCTGTTTACCCCAAAGAATTTATAGTATTTATCTAAAAAGGAAATAGGTATGACAACATTTAAAGCAACGGTAAAAAAGCCAAGAAGCGATGGCTTCTACACAGTTTACATCAGGATTACGCATCAGCGCAAATCCAGTTACATTAAAACAAATAAAATTGTAGACGCTGCTCATATTACGAAAGGTGGTGATCTCACCGACCCTGTTGTGAATGAGTATTGCGCTATGCTCATCAGACAATATACGGACCGCCTGAACCGTGTAAATGCGACTTGCTGGGAAATAAAGGAAGTGATAGAGTTCTTGTTGAAAGACGATGAAGAAGCGTGCTTCAGTGATTACGCACGAAAGTTCATAGACAGGATGGAAGCGGATGGACACGAACGCAATGCAAAGAATTACAGACTTGCGGTAAACCATTTAGAACGCTTCATGGGGACAACCCGACTTCTGTTTAGTAACTTGTCGTCTTCAGCAATAAATCTTTGGATAGAGAGTCTGTCAAAGACAAACCGAGCCAAAGAAATGTATCCTACTTGTGTACGACAGATTTTCAAAAAAGCCATAGTTGAACTGAACGATGAAGAGCGTGGTGTTATACGTATAAAGTTCAATCCTTGGTTGAAGGTGACAATTCCCAAATCAGACAATACCATGAAACGTGCCATCAGTGCCGAAGCCTGCCGCGAGTTCTTTAACCGTCCTCTTCCCAAAACAAAGATGCTGTCTCCACTACCGGAACTTGGCAGGGATGTAGCACTTCTATCGCTGTGCATTGGCGGCATCAATACTGTTGACCTTTATGAACTCAAAAAGAAAGACTACAACAATGGCATTATTGGTTATAAAAGGGCAAAAACACGCCATAGTCGCAGAGACGAGGCATATATGGAAATGAGGATAGAGCCATTTATCCAAGAGACCTTTAATAAGTATCTCTCCAAAGATGAGCATGATGAGTACCTATTTATATTCCACAGCCGTTACAGCAATTCCGACAGTTTCAATGCCAACGTGAATATCGGAATACGCAAGATATGCGCCGACATGGGGATGAAAAAGGAGGACTACTATTGCTATTACACGTTCAGGCATACGTGGGCGACCATTGCTCAAAACGACTGTGATGCCAATCTTTATGAAGTTGCATTTGGCATGAATCACAGTCATGGGTTCAATGTGACAAGAGGCTACTTAAAACTGGATTTTACCCCTGCATGGGAACTTAACGCCAAGATTATTGATTTCATTTTCTTCAGTAATAAGAAGAGTAAACAAGGCAAAGCCCGTGACCTTGAAGCCCCAGAGGAAAAACTTTTCCGTATTTCAAAAAAGATGATGATATACGGACGCGCTTATTTCAAAGGGGATGTTGTTGGTGAACTAACAGATATCGGTTTTAGTAATGTTGATGAAGTTATTTCCGAATTAGTCAAGCAACTACCCAAAGATATTCCTATCGGTTGTACAGTCCAATTCAGACTTAAAAATTGTGATAGTCAAAGAGAGGTTGTCTATGAAAGAAGCAAAGGCAAAGGATTTTAGCCCGTTTGTCAGTAAGTCCAAACACCTGACATGAGGGAAAAACACCATTCCATCCGAATACAGCACGAAGCCGTACCTACCCTTTCAAGACAGGTGCGGCTTTGCTGCTTCGCCCTTATCTTGAATCTGGCGGACGGTTTGCGCTACATCGCCCCAAGAGGATGCCGACTAATAGCAATAACCCCTTCCATAAAAGGACACATCCCTTCTTCACCAGCCATCCGGCAAGCCGCAGCACGTTCCTTGCCAGCCATAATACCAACCGCCACAACAGCGAAAGCACGATGATGACCGGTACCAGGTATATTATCAGTAACAGTTCAAACATATACTCAAATTTAAGTAAAGCCATAAGCCAAACGAGGCCATTTTTTACTTTAAATATACTAAAAATCAACGAGATATGGAAATTTTACAGCAACTATTCCCCGGTAAAATCACTAATTGTCAGATGAATATCCATTACGCTTGCATATCAAAAAAGCACCATATCCATAGTCTGGAAGCTACGAGTGATAAGTGACTGTATTTCCAAAATCCGATGTTGTCAGGTATATATAGCCCCAGTTTCTCAGGTCTGATGAATGGATGCAAAGGAATGTAATGGACTACTTAACCACCCATAACCTTATTGTATTCTACTGAAAAATCCAAGCTCATTACTAATTTGTTAAATGAAAACCGCAGTTTCCTTTTCCCTCCTGTTGTCGGACAAGCGGATAATGTTCCCGATAATTCACGGATGGATGAACCGACATAAGCACCCAGCTGAAACCAGCCTAATCTTCATCCCATATATCAAAATTCCACGCAATCGAAAAACATCATACACATAAATACAAAGCAAATTTCACTGGCATACCCGGCAATCGGATGTTCTTGATACCACGGTCAAAATGGTACGCTCCTTGAAGAATAGTGTTGTGCATTTTGTACGGAAGCCACTTTCCACGGTAATTTTGGCGCAAAAAAGAACCCGGGATGATATTGCCCTGCGTTACAGGATTTTCCAAGCAAGTTGTACTTTTGTGGCCACAAAACACCGTTTGTTCCCCCAAAAGTGACTTGCCGGATGCCCCGCACCGGAGCGGCACCGCCGCTGTTTCGCCCTGCGAAATAAGGTAAGACAATCCCGGTTGCAAACAAACCGGAACATGAAGGAACAAAGGAACAAGTACATCAAGGTAAGGATGAGCCCGGTAGAAGTCCGGGCGTTCAAGGAGAAAGCGGCTGAATACAAGACCGTAAGCCACTACGTGCGCAAGGCACTCGAAGAGTATTCAAACGTAAGCGTCAGGCGGCAGCTTGAACTCATGCAGGAACTCGGCTCGTTCTACCGGAGATACCAGGGCGAATTGTCCCATATAGGCGGAAATCTCAACCAGACGGTAAAGCGTGCCAACGAGCTGGCGGTTGCAGGGTTGCTGCCCCCAAGCTATATCCGGGAAGTTCTGTTTCCGGTTATCCGGGACACACAAGAATCCGTCAACGGGATAAAAAGACAACTTGACATCCTCACATCAAGAATAAACAAGCCTTAGAAACGGACATATCACCAACCAAGATAACACCACCCCAAGATGATAGCGACCATATTACCCGGAAGCGCGGACTTCCATGCCGTAGGTTACAACGAACACAAGGTATCGAAAGGGCTTGCCCGGCTCATCGAGATGCGGAACTTCGGGACGGTCGGTCTGGCAGGTAAACCCACCACGGAAGAGTTTACCGGCTACCTCAGAAAATACAGTTCTGCCAACAGCCGCATCCGGAAGTCCCAGTTCCATGTGGCCGTCAGTTGCAAAGGCCGTGAAATGACGGAATCCGAGCTGCTGGACTTCGCGCACCGGTACCTCAAGGAAATGGGATATGCCGAACCCGGCCAGCCGTGGCTCATCTACGCCCACCATGACACCGGCAACACCCACCTGCACATCATCACCTCGCGTGTCGCACCCGACGGCAGGAAGATTGCCCACAGCCACGAGCGCAGGCGTTCCCAAGAAGCGATAGACAGGATTCTAGGCACGGACAGGCAAAAGAAAACCGCCGATGACATAGACGCGGCCAGACAATACACCTTCTCCTCCTTAGCCCAATTCAAGGCCGTCCTGACCTCAATGGGCTACGAAGCCTACAAGAAAGACGATACCGTATTCATCAAGTATGGCGGCAAGGTACAGCGGCAAATTCCCCTATCCGAAATCGAACAGCTTTTCAAAAGCGGTTACAGGGAACGCGCCCGTTGCCGCCAGCTGCGGAGCATCCTCAAAAAATACCGGGACGTTAGCGGCAGCAAGGAAGAGTTGCAGAAAGAGCTGAAGGAGAAGTTCGGCATCGACCTCATGTTCTTCGGCAGGAAGGATGCGCCCTACGGCTACATGATTGTCGACCACGCCCACCGTACCGTCATCAACGGGGCAAGGGTGCTGGCCACGGAACAGCTTCTGGACTTCGCCACCCCGGAACAACGCTTCGCACGCATAGAGGACTACATAGACCGGCTGCTCACCCTCAACCCGAAAATCACGCAGGGCGAGATTTTCCAGAAGCTGAGGAAGCAGCGTGCCTATATCAAGAAAGGCGTCATCCACTTTGACGGACAGACACGCCCGTTAAAGCCGTTCATGGCGGAAGCCATCGACCGGAACAACCGCATCCGTTTCATCGAGATGTTCCACCCGGCCACAGAAGCTGAACGCGATCTGCTCTGCAAAATCTTCAAGGTGAACCGTCCTGATCTGGTGGACCTGTCAGGCGAAAGGCCGCAGTCCCATACGGATGCCGTCAGCCGCCTGCATGAAATCTTCAATGACGAGAACGTCTTTTCCGTGAAAAGTGCCCTTCATGAGGAAGGCTTCATCATCCGCGAGGAAGCGGGCGCGGCATATGCCGTCAACTTTAAAAGACACATCGTGATAGACCTTGCGGCGGAAGGGCTTGACACGGAACGGCTGAAAACCCGGCCACGGAAGCAACAGGCCAAGCAGACACATTCCACCGGAAACGGCGGAAAGAAGATACACATACACGGATTGAAGGATTCCGGTGCCGGAAGCCATGCCGAAAAGCGTGAGTGGGAAGTCGGCGGCAAGGGAGGCTACGATGACATTGACGACGGACGCAACCTTAAACGGTAGACCATGAGGAAAAAACGGAGACTCCCTTTTGTCACCTGTCTGGCCGCATAAGCCGTCATACCTTTTAATCCGCTGCATAAAATACTTCGGTCAGGCTGACCTGAAACACAAAAGTGTTGTGCATTTCGTTACCGTCCTATCCGGTGCATACTTTTGCACCGAACCAAACGACCGTGGACAAAATGATACAGACACCCGTCATCGTGACATTCGCCAACCAGAAAGGGGGAGTCGGCAAGACGACCCTCTGCGTCACCTTCGCCAACTACCTTGTGACGAAGGGCGTGCGTGCCGTGGTCGTCGACTGCGATTTCCAGCACTCCATCATGAAGTGCCGCAAGGCCGACATCAAGAAATACGGCGAGGAAGCCGTACCCTACGACGTGCTGGCCTACGAGGCCAACGACAAGCAGGCCATGACCGCGCTCATGGAGAAGCTGCACAACGACCCCAGCATAGACGTGGTGCTCATGGACTCGCCCGGCAGCCTGAAGGCGGAGGGGCTGATACCCATGTTCGTCAACTCGGATATCATCGTCGTGCCGTTCCATTACGACCTGGTGACCGTCCCCTCCACCGCGAGCTTCCTCCTGTTCATCGACCGTCTGCGCAAGGCCGTGGGCGGACGGATGAAAGCCCGGCTCTTCATCGTCCCCAACCTCCATGACGGACGGGTGGGCAAACGCTCCGAGCTGGAACTGTGGGAGAACACGGGGAAGACCTTCGCCAACTATGGGCTGGTGACGGACAAGATTCCCAAGCGGGCCGACATGGAACGTTTCAGCACGGTGGCGGAACTGGATATGCAGGCCGGCATCGTCAGTCCGGTGTTCGACAAAATATACGCCGGAATTTTCGTTGACGGCACCCCCAAAGACATAAACCATCAATGACCATAGCGTAATGAACAAGGAATTACAAATAGACGACCTCACCAGAGGCATCAATGACGACGAACCTGCATTCAAGGGAGAAGGACAAGCGGAGCAAGGCACCGCACATCCCGGTGACAAGTGCTGGCAGGACTTCATGGCCTACCTTGAAGCGCCGACGGACGGGAACGGCAAGGCAGACCGTCTGGTATGCAAACTCGACCGCGACCTGGCCGACTCGCTTGACGACTGCGACATCCGTGGCCGCTGCCGTTCCGACCTCGTGAACGCCATCATCCGCTCGTTCTTCGAGAACCACCTTTCCCTACTGGCGCAATACCGCCGCGAGAAGAAATCATTGTTCAACAACTATAACCCCGAATCCCATGCGTAGAATCGACTGGACAGAAACCATGCTCTCCCGGCTTGCCGAGCTTTATCCCGTGGAGACCACCGCACATACTGCCTATATGCTCCAGATAGGCGTGACGGCCGTGAAGGAAAAAGCCCGCGAACTCGGACTGGAGAAGCTGGCCAAGAGCCGGTGGCTGGAACGTGCCGGACATATCAGCCGCCACTTCGACAACCGTTCCTACGCCGAGATGGCCGGCGACCTGGGCGTCAGCCGCACCACAGTCAGCCGCATGGCACGCAAGCTGGGGCTGAGCCGGAGCAAGGCAAAGGGTTACGCGATGTCGTCCCGTGTCCGCAATGAGCTGGTACGCCGCGAACGGCGCAGGGCTGTATTCGGTCTTGACCCCCTCACACGCCTCAAGGTTATCTCACACCGCGCCAAGGTCAGGATACGCTCCAGGCTGAAAGCCAACGGATACATCACCGGCGTACACAGGAACATACTGTACTTCACCGAAGCCACATGCCGGAAAGCCCGGCTGGAAGCCAAGGCCACTAGACTTGGACTATCCTTCCTGCCTTTTCCCGAAGACAATACACCATTATCCAATGCCATATAGCCATGCAGTACGGACAAATCGTTTTTATCCTTTTCGTGGCAATGGCCTGCTATTACGCCTTCCTCATCTTCACGGACATCAGGAAAGCGCAGGCGGCCCGGAACGCGGAAAAGGAGAACCATACGGAAGAAGAGATAGACATATCGGACGAGGCAAGGAGCTTCCGTCCGACCAGAGTCAGCAGGGACGAGGAGAAGAAAGAAGAAGCGGTTAACCACGGGCAATCCGAACCAGACCCTCGACAAGGAAAAGACTTCCGCCGCCCCGGCTACCGTGAGGCCATCATGACCGACGGCATCCTTGTGGACGACCTCATCCATGAAATCGACAGGCTGGCGGAAACCGGCACAAGCGACCTCGGCCTTGTCATATACACCTGCGAGAACGCAAGGTGAGCAAATACACGTTCCTTTAGCGACTCCTGTTCCTTTGGCGATGAAACAACTATTTAATGATTAAAGAAATGCAGACACTAAAAAGAAAATGCCTACGTGCATTCGTCCGTTTCAAACAGTCAGCGTTCGCCCGGAAGGGCACGCTCGCCCTCGTGGCGCTCACCCTCGCCGCCGGCGATGCAATGGCCGGAAGCAAGGGAGCGGCAGGCTTCACCAAGGCCACGCAGGAAGTAAGCTCCTACCAGACTCCCGTCTCCAACCTCATGAAAGCCATTGCGGCGGTCATCGTCCTCGTAGGTGCGTTCAATGTCTATTTCAAGATGCAGAACGGCGACCAGGACGTCAAGAAGACCATCATGCTGACCATCGGCGGTTGTATCGCGTTCATCGCATTGTCAGAGGCTTTGCCACTCTTCTTCACGTAAATCATGGAAGAGAATAAGAGTAATCAAGACGGTTTTCCCGTGTTCAAGGGACTCCAGAAGCCTTTAGAGTTCATGGGCATCCGCGGCCGCTTCCTCACACTGGCGGCGGTGGCCATAGGCGTGTCCTTCGTGGGATTCATCGTCTTCTCCATCGCCCTTGGAAAACTTGCCGGGTTCATCGCCATGCTGGTGATGGCCGCCGCAGGGCTGGCCACCATCTTCGTCAAGCAGCGCGGCGGACTGCACAACAAGAAACGGGCGAAGGGCATCTATGTCTATAAGAACATCCGGAAAACGAATTGAAAAACCAATAAAGACAACATCCGATGGCACAGAACAGGAAACGGGCATTCGAGGGGCTTTACGCCCAGCTGGAAGAGACGGACGGGCATACCGTCCTCTTTTCCGCCAGGGGCGAGCCTTCGGTCATATTCGAGATGGCCAACCCCGTGCAGCAGCTATGCACGGACGCGGAGCAGTACCTGCGCTTTCAGGACGTGCTCTCCAACCTCGTGCAGACACTCGGCGAGAGCTACGCCCTGCAGAAGCAGGACATCTTCTGCAGACAGGCCTACCACCACGACGTGCCGGAGGATGCGGAGTTCCTGACGCGGAGCTACTTCCGCTACTTCGAGGGAAGGGAGTTCACCGAGATACGCACCTATCTTATTATCACGCAGGAGGCGCAGCGCGGCCAGTTTGTGCAGTACGACCCGAAGAAGTGGGCGGAGTTCCATTCCAAGGTGGCCAAGGCGGAGGACATCCTGAATGAGAGGCACATCCGCCACAGGCGGCTGGCAAAGGAGGAGGTGGACGAATACTGCCACCGCTTCATGGCCTTCCGCTTCCGCCACGGCCCGTTCTCCATGACCAACTTCAAGGCTTCGGACGAGTACCTGAAGGTGGGCGGCCGCGTGGTGCGCTCCTATCCGCTGGTGGACATCGACGAGATAAACCTGCCCTCACGCATCAGGCCCTACACGCAGGCCAGCGTCAACGGCTACGGCATCGCCACCGACCTTTTCTCGTTCCTGACGAGCGTCCCCCATGCGGACTGCGTGGTGTACAACCAGGTGGTGCAGATACCCGGCCAGCGCAAGCTGCTCCGCAAGCTCCAGGCCAAGGCCAAGCGTCACGGCTCCATGCCCGACCCGAGCAACCGGATAGCCAAGGCCGACATCGAGGAGGTCTTAGAAAAGCTTGCCGTGGACAGCTCCCTGCTGGTCTACGCCAACTTCAACATCCTGGTGAGCTGCCCGGCGGACAAGGTCACCCCCGTCACCTCCTACCTGGAGACCAAGCTGTACGGGTGCGGCATCATGCCCTCGCGCACGGCCTACAACCAGCTGGAGCTGTTCACCGACAGCTTCCCCGGCAACGCCTACGCCTTCAATCCCGACTACGACCTGTTCCTCACCCTGTCGGACGCCGCCCTGTGCTTCTTCTTCAAGGAACACCTGAAGGAATCGGAGGACACGCCCCTGACCACATACTACACCGACCGGCAGGGGCTGCCCGTCTGCATCGACATCACGGGCAAGGAAGGCAAGGTGAAGATGACCGACAACGCCAACTTCTTCTGCATCGGGCCTTCAGGAAGCGGCAAGTCGTTCCACATGGAGAAAAACAGGACAAAACGGCGGCAAGCGATTATAAAATCAATCGTTATAAATACTTGATTTACAACTAATATGTTTTAACAAACGGAGAAATCAGCTATTGGCGTTTAGTCCTAATCGGAGTAAATTTGTACCACAGTTGTACCTCGCCAGAGGGGTCGCACGGTTCGACTTCCTTTCAGCAGCGTGCAACAGCTTTCAACAGTGTGCAAATAAATTTCTTCGATGATGGACCGTCAAAATGAACAGAAATTAACAGTTCAGCCCGACTTCGGTCGGGACATACTGGACAAGCCGTTCCTCACCATTGGGGAGGTGGCAAGCCTGCTGCAAGTGAGCAGCCGTACCGTGTACAACCTGATATACAGTGGCACGCTCCGGGCTTGCAGGATAACATACCACATTACGCTAATCACCAAGGAGGATTTCTTCCTGATGATTAAGGAAACGACCTACTGCAAGCGGAGCGTTTCAGTATTCGCCAAGCAGGGGAAAAAGACAAAAGGGAAGATGAAAAAAGATGTGCAAAAGACAGAGGAAACAGCCCTCACACGACAGGAGGGAAAGACGAAAGCAAAGGGCAGCCCGGCGAAACGGCGGCTCATTCCGGCGGCTAACTACAAGCAGTCCGTGCGTGATACGTTCACGGACAGGGAGAGAGTCGCAGGCGACCTTTACACGATGGCGGAGATATGCCAAAAGTTCAATTACACCTACGGGCGTTTCTACAATCTCCGTATGCGCTATTCGATACCCTGCATCAAAGCCAACGCCACCAAGTGCTTTCCGAAAGCGGAAGTGGACAAGGCTATGGCGGAGGAAGCGGAACGCTTGGGCAACAACCTTTCGGAACATTGGTATTCGTGCTTCGACATCATGCGCCTGTTCGGACTGGGCAAAACACAGGTGCGCAGGTTCGCCCTCACCCACGGGGTACGGACAAAGCGCATACACGGCAACCGCCTGTACTACCTGAAAGCCGACTGGGATGCGGCACGGAAGGAAGCCGAGCGGAAAAGCGCAAGCACGAAAGCCAAACGGGAAGAATAAGATATTTTCAAACATTCAAAATACATTAGCTATATGACGAACATTTGTACGAAAGTGACGGTCAGGAAACGACCCATCAAGAACGGACAGTTATCGCTTTATCTGGACTTCTACCCACCTGTCCGGCACCCGAAAACGGGCAGGCTGACACGGAGGGAGTACCTCGGCATTTACATCTATGCCAACCCGACAGAGAAGTTTGAAGCAGAGTTCAACAAGACCATGCTGCGCAATGCGGAGCTAATCAAGTGCAAGCGGACGGAAGCCATCATCAACGAAGAGTTCGGTTTCCTCGACCGTAACAGGGGCAAGGAGAGCTTCTTGGAGTATTTCCGCTCCAAAATGGCGGACGATGACAATTTTAGGAACTGGAATGTTGCCTACAAACATTTCGAGAAGTATTGCAGCGGTAGCTGCACCTTTGACGACCTGACGGTGGAATACTGCCAAGGCTTCCTTACCTACATGCTGTCGCTCACCACGCACAACCGCACCAAGATGATGGCGTCCACAGCCAACAACAACCTGAACAAGCTGAAATGCGTACTGCGGCAGGCATACGAGGAAAGGCGCATCAAGGACAATATCGCCACACGGCTGAAACACGCCAAGGAAGCCAATACACGCCGTGAGTTCCTGACACTGGAGGAAGTGAAGATGCTTGCCAACACGCCATGCGAGAAGCCTGTTGTAAAGTCGGCGGCTCTTTTCTCCTGCCTTACGGGACTGCGCATCAGCGACATCATACGCCTGCAGTGGGAGAACATCATCAGGGGTGCGGACGGCGGTTGGTGTATGCACATCGTCACCAAAAAGACAAGGACGGAAGCCGTCTTGCCGCTGTCCGATGAAGCCCTCGCACTTTGTGGCGAGCGTTCCACGGGGCAGGTGTTCAAGGGAATGACACAAGCCCTGCTCCCCTTGTACCTCAAGGACTGGATTAGGTCTGCCGGGATTACGAAGCACATAACCTTTCACTGCTTCCGGCATACCTACGCAACCCTGCAACTCGCCGCAGGGACAGACCTTTACACCATATCAAAAATGCTTACGCACAGCACCGTGGCGACAACGCAGGTCTATGCGGATGTGGTGAACGACCTGAAGCGCAAGGCTTCCGAACAGATAACGCTAAAATAACCGGAACAGGACAACCAAAACAAAAGATTGGATATGGGTAACATCACATTTGAACAACTGCCGCAGGCTGTTTCCACCCTGATAGAACGGGTGGAACAGCTTGCCGGAAAGGTGGACGAGGTACTGTGCAAGGCGGCAGGAAAAGACACGGGCAAACGTAGCCTGCTTTCCCTTGAAGAAGTCGCCGCCCTGCTCGGCAAATCGGCTTCCACCATCTATGCCATGACTTCCGAAAAGCGCATACCGTACCGAAAGCGTGGCAACAGGCTCTACTTCTTCGAGGATGAAGTCATGCAGTGGATTGAACAGGGCGGAACATCGGACACGGGCAACGAGGAGGATTTCAACAAACGGCTCGAAGCGTTGCGCAGCGGCAAGAAACGCAAGCCGGGCTCTTTACGGACGGACAACAAACAAGAAGCCTTATGAAGACAGAAGATTTGACAGCCGCCATCGCACGGCATGACCCACTTTTAGCTGATGCGGTCGGCAAAATGGTCGCTTACATTCAGGACAGGTGGGCAGCACCGTACCCCTCAAAGGAACAGACGGAAGCGGTCAATGCCTACCTCCGTTCCGTCCATGCGGACGGTGACGGCACGATGAGCGAGAGCAACATCGCCCACCGCAGGATTGCCACGCAGAAGATAACCATCAACGCCATCCGTGTGCTTGACCATGACCAGCTCGACCGTTTGCAGGATGTGCTGAACTACATCGCAGCGGACAGGGAATACCACATGCCGGAACACGGGTATGGCATGGGCAGATAGCTGACCGGTGTAACACCTATAAATATCATAGACTATGTGCAAGAACGAACAGACCATACATTACTGCACCATCCTTTCCGCCGGGCAGTGGGATTTCCTTTTGAACGGCAAAGCCGCCATCGACAGGCAGAAGTGCCTGTACAGGCTGATGACCGCAGCCGTGCGGACAAAGACCGCCTTCCGTATCAAGGGAGTTGAGATTGAGTTGGAGGTGGGACAGGCGGCAGCTTCCGATGTGGAACTTGCGGAGTACATGGGCTGCAACCGAAAGACCATCGGAAAGCTCATCGGCAGCTTCAACAGGCTCGGTGTGCTGACCACCCGAACCAACAACCGCACTTCCGTACACACCCTGCATTTCCTGACAGGATGGTATGTGGATGGTGTCCTGCTGACCAATCCCCATTATGTCAAGCCTGCGGCAGTTTCCAAAGGGCAGGCAAGCGGGGTACGGACACCATACTCTAATGATACACCGTTGGAGGATAAGCCGTGTACCGTGCCGGACGGTTGCCAATGCCCAAGGCAGGATGCGGACAGCACGGCAGACGGAGCAACCGCCCTTTCTTCTTCCCTTTGTTCGCCTGTGGTTTCCGACAGTTCGGAAGACAGAGCGGATGCGGAGGACAAAACCGACAATCCCCATATCGCAGACAATGACAACGGGCAGCATGAAAACAATCCCGTAGAAAACCCGAAAGAGGCGCAGGACGGCACGATTGGCAGAGTGGATGACCCCGACATAGGCAGGAGGAACTGACGGGCGTACAGCGCAGGATTTCAGCGGTACTCCATTGGTGGGTGTGACGGACTGGGCTTGCCCAGATATAGCCCACTATAACTTCTCCGCTACGCTCCGAAGTTGTGGGCTCTCCCGAGGGGCTTAGGACGCTGCCCTAAGAACCCGGCAAGGACTTTCAGCCCTGTGCAACCTGACCAAAGAGTGACCCCCTCTTTGGAAACTCCGCTTAGTGGCTTCCACCCCTAAGAACCCGGAGCAGGAAGTGACCCTCTCCCTGCACCCACCGATTAAGGCTCTGCCCTAATAACCCGAAGTGAAACTCAAAATGACAGACAAGCCTATGGCACAGAAGACATCCATCAACATCAAGCCGTGCAACATCGGCAGCAGCGAAGCGCACAACAGGCGGACAGCGGAATACCTCGCCAATATCCGTAAGGAGAAGTTCTACATCCGTACCGACCTCATGGCAGGAAACGAGACATGGGTATCACCAGATTTCGGCGAAGCCACGCTCACCGACCGCTACAATCAGATAGCCGCAATGGTCAAGGAAAAGACAGGTCGGGCGATGCAGACCAAAGACCGGGAAAGGGTGAACAAGAAGACTGGTAAGGTGACCATCGTCCGTGGCAGCACTCCGCTCAAGGAGGGCGTGGTTGTCATCAAGGACGACACTACGATGGAGCAGCTACGGCACTTCTGCGAGGTGTGTAAGCAGCGTTGGGGTATCACAGCCTTACAGGTGTTCATCCACCGTGACGAGGGACATTATGGAATACCCGGCGACAATGCCACATGGAAGCCCAATCTCCACGCACATATCGTATGGGACTGGATGAATCACGATACGGGCAAGTCCTGCAAACTGGATGAGAAAGCCATGAGCGAGATGCAGACCGTTTTGGCTGAGTGTCTGGAAATGGAAAGGGGCACCTCAAAGGAGGTGACGGGCAAGGAGCATCTGGAGCGCACGGATTTCATCATCGCCAAGCAGAAACAGGAAGCTGAACAGGCGAAAGCCGCAAGACAAGCCGCCATCGCCGCCAAGGAGGAAGCCGAAGCGGAACTTTTATTCGTAGAGGGCGAGAACAAGGCGAAAGAGCAATACCGCCTTTCCCTCGACAGCGAGATTGCCGAAAGGGAGCAGCAGCTCAAAGACGAGCGCAAGGCAAAAGTGGACAGCATACTGGATAGTGTCGGCAGTCTTGTGGGGGTTGGCAAATCCGCTGCGGTCGGAAAGGAAAACGCCAAACTCAAAGCCGAGAATGAGCGCATGAAGAAAGCCTTTGCGGAAGCCGTAAAGGACAAGGCGGAGGAACGGACAAGGGCATTGACCGCAGAGAAGCAAAAAGCCGAAGCGGAGCGTGACAGGGCTTTGGTACAGAGCCGTTCACTTGCCATTGAAAGGGACAAGGCGGTACGGCAGCTTCAGGAGCAAAAGGACGACGAGCGGCAGCGCATCAGCCAAGCGGTGAGCCAAGCCACAGCGGAGAAAGACAAGACCATCTGCCTGCTGCAGAGTACGCTGAAAGCGAGCAGGCATATCCTAAGCCTGTTTGCGGATATGCTCTACAAGGCAAGCGAGGTATTCAGGCGAGCCATAGATGCGATTATCCATTTCGGCACGGAGCAGCACAAGTCATTCTTCGCCCCGTCCGAAGCCGCCGACATCAAGAGCGTGATGCAGGAGTACGGGGAAACGACCGAACAACAGAATATGGTCGGCGCATGGCTCTGTGACTATGCGGAGAGCCGACAGACATTTGACGAAATAAAACATCGCCACACTCTCAAAGAGGTTGGCGATGTGGCGGAGGGTATGTATGATTGGAAAATTCAGAAGCAACAAGGATTGCAAAGATGATATATCTTACTCAATGAGTTAGAAACCGTTCTATTTACAAGGCGAAATCATTTAATCTATGATTTCAAAACGTACAAGCATAGAATAGTTCTTCTTAATGGTGCGGAAGTTATCGAAAGAAGCTGCATCGGATGACAGGACATTGCTTTGCGCGAATGGAAAAATATTACTGTTCCCTTCTTCCACAATACGTATCACATCACCTAATTTCTTACCTAATGCCTCCACCAAATAGGTTGCTTTCCGTTGGGCGGCTTTCAATGCTTCAATTTTCCCCTTTTGATGATAGGTAAGCATGTCTTTGTTTTCCAGTTCTCCTATGCGCATGGTATGTATGCCTTTTGTGTCGATACGTTCAACTATTTCGTTTATCTGATTGAAGTCAGTCAAGGTAATGTCGAATTTCTTGGAAACCAAAAAGTCCTGCCCTTGCTGCCGCCAATAGTCACCGATTTCCTGTGTACGGATGGCATCCTGCTTAATACCTGCTTCGGCAAGATTCTTACGGAGTCCTTGCTCTATCTCTGATAAAGGTACTTTGGTACGGTATTCTTCGGGCTTAGACTTTCCGTCAAATTCCTCCTCGAAGTATTCGCGGATTTCAATCAGATAATGGATTTTGTCGGGTACGATTTCGATTTCCGATGTACCTGTCACTTCAATGTAACGGTCGTTGGTTTGCGCTTGCAAGGAAAAGGTCGCCAATAGGCTGATAATTAATACTGATAATCTTGTTTTCATTTTTCTTTTTTTTTATTGTTGCTATTATAAAAATGCAAGAACAGTAAAAACATTGCACCATGGATGCAACTTTTTATTTCGAATGTCCTATCCTATATAGAGTTGCTCCAATCCACAATCCAAATACAAAGGTAGTGAATTTACTGTTAAATGAACTTCTATGTAGAGCGAAAATCAGAGTTTTAAGACTTATTTCATACACTATTTGTACCCTTGTTGGCTCTTAAAGTATAGAAGATATTGAAAATCAATAGTTGTAATCAATTCCACGACAAGTCCTCTGCTGTTTTGCCCCCGTTCCGACAGACCTGCGTAAAAAGACAAAAATGCCTACTGTTTGTTAAGTTTTTGTTAAATCTTCACCTAAACCCACCTTTTTCTTTTCCTCTTTGCTTCTTCCAAAAACGGCTTTTTCACCCTGTTTCTTACAGCGATTATTTTTGTACCGATATTTTCTTATATCGCTGATAATCAACTATAAATACTCTCTCATATGTATTCCACATGAACTCGGTCGTCCGCCAGTTGTTGGAGCAGCAGACGGATGTGGTCATGGTGGACACGGGCGACTCCTATGAGGGCATCTGCGGCTACTACGGCGGCACGTACATCTCCTATTCCAAGGAGAAGCCCATCTCCATGAACCCCTTCAAGGTCACGGAGGAGGAATACAGGCTGAACTTCGGCGAGAAGAAGAACTTCCTCAAATCGCTGGTGTTCCTCATCTTCAAGGGCAGCGCGTTCCCCAGCAAGATAGAGGACATGATAGTCAACCAGACCATCGTGGAGTATTACGACGCCTATTTCCATCCTTTCGAGAAATTCACGGAGAAGCAGCGCGGGGAGTTGCGTCAGAAGCTGCTCGTAGACTCCAGGATGGACGACAACTACGAGAAGTACAACCACGAGATGGAGGACATCGACCGCCTGATAAACGCCAAGGAGCCGCCGGAGGTGCCGGAAAGCCGCGCCCTGCTGCTCCCCTCGGAAGTTAGGCGCATGAAGCTCGTCCGCCAGTGCCGTTCGCTTATGGTCCTCATGCGCGACAAGGCCGCCTCGGAGTCTGAAAGGGAACATGCCGCACATATCGTGGAGAAATACCGCAGGGAGCTTTACGAGAACACCATGCTTGTCAAGATTGACAGGCAGATAGACCGCATGGAGGAGCAGAAACGGCGGTTGAAGGTCAGGGAACTTTCCTTCAACTCCTACTACGAGTTCGCCGTGGAGCGCATCCCGCAAATCACTTCCCTGGAGAAAATAACATTCGACATACACAACTTCGCAGCCATCCTCAAGCAGTTCTACCGGGGCGGAGAGCTGGAGACGACGCTGAACGCCGACCTGGATGTTGACCTCTTCAACGAGCGTTTCATCGTATTCGAAATCGACAAGATAAAAGATGACCCTGTACTTTTCCCCATCGTGGTGCTCATCATCATGGACGTGTTCCTCCAGAAAATGCGCATCAAGAAAGGGCGCAAGGCCCTGATAATCGAAGAGGCGTGGAAGGCCATCGCCTCGCCCACGATGGCGGAGTACATCAAGTACCTGTACAAGACCGTCCGCAAGTTCCACGGCATCGCCGGGGTGGTCACGCAGGAGCTGAACGACGTGATAGACTCGCCCATCGTGAAGGAGGCCATCATCAACAACTCCGACGTGAAGATACTACTTGACCAGTCCAAATTCAAGGACAGGTACGAACAGATAGCCGCCATACTGGGATTGACCCCCGTGCAGCGGCAGCAGATATTCACCATCAACGCGCTCGACAACCATGAGAGGCGCAGCTACTTCAAGGAGGTGTGGATATGCCGGGGACAGCATTCCGATGTGTACGGCGTGGAGGAAGCCCCCGAATGTTACTGGGCCTACACCACCGAGCGCACGGAAAAAGAGGCGTTGAAAACATACCTGCGGCACTACGGTACGGTGCAGGAGGCCATCACGCGCATCGAGGCCGACCGGAAGAAAGCAGGCAGCCCCAAGTACCTGGAGTTCGCCAGAGAAGTCATCCAACATCAAAAAGTAATGTCATTATGGAAAAGCTGAAAGCCATATTGTTAGGAACATTCCTGTTTGCCGCCTCTGTCCCCACGTTTGCCGGATGGCGCATCGTCATAGACCGTAACTGCATCGCAACGGTGGGCGCCAACATGGCCTCGCAAAAGCTCATCGAGGGACAGCACAACCGGCGGCTGGACTCCATCGCCTCCAAGAAGCAGAAGGTGGAACTCTACACCGTGAGCATGGCCACCATCAAAGAGCTGTACAAGCTCTCGATGGAGAACATCTCCGGCTTCGGCACGGAGAGCCTTTACTACAAGGAGATAGGTACCTGCGCCTTTGACATCCTCAAAGACGTGCCGGAGCTTGTCAGTACAGTGGGCAAGGCGAAGTTTTCTAACAAGCTGCTTTGCCTCAATGAACTCGGCAACCTCGTAGCCGAGACCCAACAACTGGTGGGCGACTTCGTGAACATCGTGAACAACGCCAGGGTGCAGAACCCGCTCAAAGGGGAAGCCACGGCGGAGAGGAAAAGCGACGGGTACAACCTGCTCGACCGCTACGAGCGGCTGACCCTGGCCAATCGCATATATACTGACCTTACGAAGATACGCTACAAGGTGGAGGGAATGATGCTCATGGCACAGTATGCCACAGCGGACGACCTCTTCTTTGCCATCGACCCGGAGGGCTGGGCAAACGTGGTGACCATGAAGAACCGTGTCGGTAGCCTTGTCCAGTCATGGAACGGGCTTGTAGCTTCCAATTACTGAACCAGACAACAAGAGCCATGGACTATAATATAAAAGGTATAGGAAATTACAGGGCGTTTTTTGTTGCCGCCTTTATGGCAATCGCCGTCCTGTCGCTTCCCGTCAGGGTATCGGCCGGAGTCATCCCCAAAGACCTCCCTACCATCGAGGCCCTGATTGCCTTGCACAAGGCCGTCAAGAAGGACGAGGACAAGGCCATGCAGCGTGTGGCCGCCAGCTTCGGCGAGCAGTCGCTCCTCACCAAGGGGGCCGGCAAGTTCAACGACGTGCGCACCACCCTGAACACCAAGCTGGACAATGCCCATTCCTACTTAGTGCTGGCAGGCGCCATCTCTTCCACGGCCAACGCGCTGTACCGGTTGGTGAAGGAATACAAGGACTTCACCTCCAACACGTTCAGCCATGTCAGCAAGAAGCCCTTCGTGGCGTGGTACTATGCCGACGCCAACCTGGCCATATCGAGGGAAGTGAAGCACTGCTACAAGCTTTATGCGTCGGTGGCCGCTTCCGGCATCAACCTGATGAAGGCTTCCATGGACGAGAAGCTGAACCTGGTGATGACGCTGAAAACCACCATCGACAGGGCGAGGTACATCATCGACAACGCGAACCTGTACTGCTACCTCATTACCGACTGCGGATGGAAGCCGGATTACATCTGGGAGATACTGAACTCCGAGGTCAAGGACGAGATAGCGAAAACGATAATAGACAAATGGAACAAAGGATATGAAAGTTAAAGAGGCCATATTATTGCTGTGTGTAGTCTTCGCCCCGGTTGTGGCGGAAGCACAAGTGCCCGTCCGTGACAACGAGAAGAAGAAACAGTGGCAGTCCATGGAGAACGGGCCGTGGAACTTCGCGCCCGACTGGTACTATTATTTCCTGCACAAGGGTTACTCCGGCGCGGAAATGTATTGGAAATGGGCGGGCTTCAAGTCCGGCTTCCGTGTCCGCTTCAAGGAATCCAAGTCGAACATCAAACGCATCATGCCCACACGGGTCATATCCGAGGAGACCCAGCGGCAGAAGCTGGAGAAGGTGGAGGAAGAACGCAAATATGTGGAAGAGCTGTACAAGGAGGAGCTTGTCCGGGAGGCCGACCGCGCCGTTGACCTGGTCTATCCGGCCTACAAGGACGAGTTCAATCGGATGCAGGACTGCATCACCGACGGCCTGCTCTACTGCATGACGAAAAGCGGCGGAAAATTGAAGCCGCAGGTGGACGAACTGGGCAGGCAGAATGAAATCCTTTGCGCAGGTATTGCCTATATTCGCAAGACGGGCGTGGGCTACGGGCTGGAGAACGCCAAGCGGCAGCAAGCCTATGAGGAAGCCAAAGTAAAGATGGAAGCCCTTGTGAAGCAGACCGCCAACCTCTGTGCCGTGGCCGCCACACATTATTAGAATTAGAATGTATTACATGAAGATAAGGATACGATTATGCAACTGTCTGCTGTTTTATTGACCATAGGCCTTCCGGCCATCGACGAGAGCCTGGACAAGCTGCTCGTCGCCATGGAGACGTTCCCCAACGTGGCCGTGCTGGGCGACGCGGTGGGGCTTGCCCGTATCATCGGGCTGCTGCTCGCCCTCTGCGTAGGTTCCTACGAGTGCTGGATGATGATGCTCGGACGGCGCGGCATGGACGTGATGAAGCTCCTCCGCATCGTCGGCATCTCCATCTGCATCTCTTCCTCCTCGTGGATATGTGACGCCCTGCAGGTGCCCGGCAAGGGACTTGAAAGCGCGAGCAAGGCGATGGCGCAGGCCAAGAACAAGGAGGTGGCCGCCTTCGAGCTGAAGGTGGCTCAAAAACAAAGCGAGTACCTTGACCGGCTGCGCACCGTACAGGATTCCATCGCGACCGCGCAGCAGGTGGCCGCCATCGGACAGGACGCCGCATGGTGGGACAAACTCATCTACAACGTGGAGAACCTTGGCAACACCATCAACAACTACGCCCAACGGGCGGTGGTGGCCACGGAGACCAAGGTCAGCGAATGGATAAACGATGTCATCCGCTTCGTGGGAGAGCTGATTTTCCAGATGTCCTACTACGGCATCCTCGTGGCGCAGCGCATCTTCATGGCCATCATGATGATATTCTGCCCCATCATGTTCGCCCTGTCCCTCGCCCCGCCGTGGAACTCGGCGTGGAGCCAGTGGATGTCCAAGTTCCTTTCCCTCTCGCTGTGGGGCTTCGTGACCTACATGTGCCTGTACTACGTTGACTTCATCCTGCTTTACAACCTGCAACAGGATTTGGTGGCCTACGAGCACCTGCTTCACGGTTCGGTCAACTCATGGTCGCAGATAGGCGCGTTGGGGCTGCAGGGCATCGGCTCCAACTGCATGTACGCCATGGGAATGCTGGTCGGCGCGTACATCATACGTTTCGTCCCGGAAGTGGCCTCGTGGCTCATCCCCGGAGGCGTAAGTTCGGGCGCGGCCACGGCGGCAGGCTCCACGGCTACGGGCATCGCTTCCATGGCCGGAGGTGCGGCCGGCTCGGTGGCCGGTGGAGCGGTTTCCATGGTAAAACCAAAATCAGGAAGATAAAACTAAAACTTCAAGAATATGCTCATAGAATCACTGGCACAGAAAACAAGGCTCGCCATGGTGACAGTACTGGCCACCATAGGAGGTTGCATCGTCATCTGCGGCTTCACCGTATGGTGCTGCATTTCCTTGGTGAACAAGGAAAGGGACCAGATATACATATTGGATGGCAACATCCCGTTCCTCGCCGAGCGCGCGCAGCTGGAGGCCAATTTCACGATGGAGGCCAAGGCGCACATCCAGCTCTTCCATCAGTATTTCTTCAACCTGCCGCCCGACAACGACTACATCAAGTGGACACTCGGCAAGGCCATGTACATGGCGGACGGCACGGCGTTGAAACAGAAGCAGGCGATGGACGAGAACGGCTTTTACTCCGACATCATCTCCTCGTCGGCGGTCTGCACCGTCATGTGCGACTCCATCGACTTCGACGAACAGGAACGGAAGTTCACCTACTACGGTACGCAGCTCATCAAGCGGCGCACCCGTGACCTGAAGCGTTCTTTGGTCACGACCGGATATGTTGAGTCCGTGCCAAGGACGCGGAACAATCCCCACGGGCTGCTGATTACCAACTGGAGGACGCTTGAAAACAAGGATTTGGATTATTAAAAAACAATATCGATATGAGAATCAGAAAGAAACTTCGGGAAAGTCGCCTGAGGACGCATCTACAGATCCGCGCATGGCTGCAGCCCAAATTGGGAAAGGCCGGGGAAAGGCTCCGCTTGGTCGGTCGCATCCGTCTGGCGAACATCTGGGCCCGGAAGCATCCGAAAAGGACTTTTGCCTGTGTTACGGGAACATTGTCGCTCTTGCTGGTATGCTCCCTTGTCATGAACAATAGCAAGCCGGACGGGACGGACAACGCACACGGCATCGGCGCCATTGCCAGCATGGAACCCCTGTTCCAAGGCTTCCGCACCATACAGTCGAACAAAGGCCTGCACCGTGCCACGATACAGGAGCTGGCGGACAGCGGACGGGCCATCCGACGGGAACTTGACTCCCTGATAGCCATGCCTCGGAAAACGCACGGTGACTCCCTGCGGATTGTCAGGCAGTACAAGCGGCTGGAGAACATTGTAAAATTCATCAATAACAACGGAGAACATGATTAAAGTCAATTTCAAACAACCCAAGTACATCTTCCCGGCGGTCATCTTCATACCGCTGTGCGCCCTGGTGTATTTCGTGATGCAGACCTTCGGGGGAGGCGGAGAGCCGGAACAGGCCGTGGCCACCGACCGCATCAACACGGAACTGCCCGAAGCACACGCCGAGGAAGCCGGGGACAAGATGTACGAGATGTCGCGCCGCTTCGGCGACGAGGACGCCTTTACCGCCGTGGGAGGCATTGGCCAGGAAAAGGAGGAGAAAGAGGAGCTGGGACACGGCTACAGCGAGGAGGAACTGGACGAGCTGGACGCAGCGGAAGCGGAGCGAATCCGGCAGCAGCAGGAAATGGAGGAACTGGAACGCTCGCTGGCGGAGTCCAGGCGGCACATCAATTCATACGCCTATGGCAACAATGCACCTTCAGACCGTATGTCTGATGGAAGCAGTGGCATGGGCTACACTTCGCAGGACGACTTCGCCCGTGACCTGGAGGAAATCCAACGCCGCAGCTACGAGAGGCAGAAGGCCATCGGGCGCGGCCTTGGGTTCGGCGACCCGGAAGCGGAAGAGGCGGCCAAAAGGCAGCGTGCCGACTCGCTGGCGAGAATCCGCAAGGAAGAGGCGGAACGAAACCGCCCGAACCTTGTCATCAAGTCTGCCGACACCAATGCGGACAAGTTCCATACGGTGGCCGCTCCCGACGGTACGGCGGAAGCCAGGCTGATACGCGCCATGATAGACCAGACCACCAAGGCCAAGGAAGGCACGCGCCTTCGTTTCAAGCTGCTTGACGACGTGACGGTGAGCGGCACCAAGTTAAGGAAAGGCACTTACCTCTACGGCACGGTGACGGGATTCTCCAGCCAGCGCGTGAAGGCTACCATCACCAGCATCCTTGCCGGGGACAAGTTCATCAAGGTCAAGCTGTCCGTATTCGACAACGACGGCATGGAGGGCTTCTACGTGCCCGAATCCTCGTTCCGCGATTTCGTGAAGGACGCTAGCTCCAACGTGGTGCAGCAGGACATCAACATAGAGTCCGACGGCGGCTACGGCTCAGGAATATCCGGCGAGGCCGTTGCATTGCAGGCCCTGCAGAACATGTACAACTCCGCCACATCCGCCCTGTCGTCCAACATACGGAAGAACAAGGCGAAAATCAAGTACAACACCATCGTCTACCTCATCAACTCGGACGATGCAAGGTAAACATGATTTGAAAACAAATACATACTTATATATGAAAGCAAGAACTATCTTACTGACTTTGCTCTGCGCCGTGGGCATGACCGCCTACGCCAACGAGAAAATCTATGTCAACCGGGATGTGACCACGCACATCGTCATGCCCGAACCCATCAAGCTGGTGGACATCTCTACCCCGAAGATTGCCGGGAATCAGTGTACGGACAACATCGTCCGCATCAAGCCGTACCATGATGAGGGTGATTCCATACAGTCCGGCGGCTACACGGAGAACGAGCTGCTGGGCACCATCACGCTCATCGGGGAAAGACACATCGCGCAATATGACGTCCTTTATACCGAAGAGCCGGGACAGGCGGCCGCCATCTTCGAGGTGCCGTACACCCACACGCAGTCCTACATCAACCCCGAAGTCACCATGCCCATGTCCGAAATGGCACGCTATGCGTGGGCGGTGTACGGCAGCAGGCGCAAGTACAACCAGATCGTGACGAGGGCGCACGGGATGAAGGCCACGGTCAACAACATCTACGCCGTCGGAGATTACTTCTTCATCGACTTTTCGCTGCGCAACAAAACGAAGATTCCCTACGACATCGAGGAAATCCGCGTGAAGCTCACGGACAAGAAGGAGACCAAGGCGACCAACTCGCAGACTATCGAGCTGTCGCCCGTGTTCACGCTCAACTCCACGAGGAAGTTCAGGAAAGACTACCGCAACGTGATGGTGCTGCCTAAGCTGACCTTTCCCGACGAGAAGGTGCTGCGCATTGAAATATCCGAGAACCAAATCAGCGGACGGGTCATCGTGCTGACCGTCGAATACGAGGACATTCTCCATGCGGACGGCTTCGATGCCGACATCCTGAAGGATGCCGCCTACTATCCTTATTACTATATCTCTTATTCCGACAAGCAATGAAGAAGTTTTTAATCACCTTATTCTGTGCGGTCGTTGCCATTGGTGCATCTGCACAGGACGGCAAGCTGGCGGTAAACGCCGGCTTCATGTTTCCCTCCACACTGAACGCTACCATAGGCTACGAGCATCCGCTATCATACGGAAATGCTGTGGAACTGTACGGCGAGGCCGGCACTCATTGGCAGGAAAAGGATTTCTGGAAAGGCTACTATTGGGACGGCGGCATCGTCTACAAGCACCGGCTGGTGCGCTATAAGAACGGTATGCTGCGTTTCCGCTTCGGGCCGCAGTTCGGCGCGGTGCAAAAACGGTTCTTCATCGGATTGGAGGGAGGGTTTGAATACAGCTATGTATTCCGTAACGGCTGGGAGTTCGCCCTGATACAGAAGAACAACGTGAACTTCCTGCACGGCGACACGTTCCGCAACGGGTTGTTGCTTGGAATGAGAATTCCTTTTTAACCACTTGTAAACAAAACAGAAGGCATGGCATTTGAAGAGACAAGGGAACAGCAGCAGATGTACAACTATTTCCGCAGTTGCATTTACATCTTCCTGATTATAGAGATTGTGATGAACCTGCCTGTCACGGCGGACAACCGCATCACGCAGTTCATTCTCGATCTGTTGGGGCGTTTCAAGGTATTCAACACCGTATCGGGCTGCAAGGTGGCGGAGCTGGTGTGCATCTGCATCGTCTGTATCGGCACCAAGGCGAAGAAGGCGTTGAAGTTCAATGTGCGCACGATGGTGGTCTATCCCGTGCTGGCCGGGTTGACCCTTGTCGGGCTGTGCTTCGTGTTCCACGGGATGTATTTCGGCATCAGCTGGTTCGGTTTCCCTGCCAACCGCATCCTGTACGCTCTCTGTTCGGTGGTGGGCACCATGCTGGTACACCAGGGGCTGGACGGCATCGCCAAGTATTACAACAACAAGGTCGGCGAAGACCGCTTCAACTTCGAGAACGAGTCGTTCCAGCAGTCGGAGGCATTGGTCGCCAACGACTATTCGGTGAACATCCCCATGATATACTATTGGAAACGGAAGATGCACAAGGGATGGATAAACATCATCAACCCGTTCCGTGGGACGATCGTGTTGGGAACGCCCGGTTCGGGCAAGTCCTTCGGTGTCATTGACCCGTTCATCCGGCAGCACGCCGCCAAGGGGTTCGCCATGATGGTCTATGACTTCAAGTACCCCACGCTTGCCAAGACGCTCTTCTACCAGTTCTGCAAGAACCGGAAGGCCGGCAGGGTGCCTGCCAACTGCGGTTTCCGCACCATCAACTTTACCGATGTGGAGTATTCCGACCGCATCAATCCCATACAGCGGAAGTACATCCCCGACCTTGCGGCGGCTTCGGAAACGGCGGCTACCCTGCTGGCATCGCTCAACAAGGGCGGCGGCGAAAAGAAGGGAGGCTCAGAGGCGTTCTTCACCAACTCGGCGGAGAACTTCCTCGCGGCCATCATCTACTTCTTCGTAAACTTCCACCCCGTAGGCTTCAAGGACGGCAGGAAGCTCAGGCGCTTCATCCTACACGAGGGAAAGAAGCTGGAAATCGTCATCAGAAATTGGGACGACTTCAATGCCATTGACAAGGACGGCAACGTAGTGCTGGATTTTGTGGACGAGAAAGGTAATGACGTCTCCACTGACGAAGATAGGATGTTCGTAGACTTGAACGGTTACAGCTACAAAGACCGCACAGGGAAGCTGATACGTATCGACCGCTGCTGGTATGAGGACAAGGACGGCAACGAGGTGGAACCGGACACCATTACGGGGGAATATTCGGATATGCCGCACGTGCTCTCTTTTCTGGGTAGGCCATACGACCAGGTGTTCAACATCCTCATGCAGGACGATAAGATAGCCTCGCTCATGGCGCCGTTCAAGAGTGCCTACGAGAACAAGGCCAACGACCAGCTGGAAGGAATGGTGGGCACGCTCCGCGTCAACGCCGCAAGGCTCGTGTCGCCGGAAGCCTATTGGGTGTTCACCGGAGACGACTTCGACCTGAAGATTTCCGACAGGGAGCATCCGAGTTATCTCGTGATAGCCAACGACCCGGAAAAGGAGCAGGTCATCGGCTCGCTCAACGCCCTTGTGCTGAACCGCCTGATAACCCGGGTGAACTCCAAGGGGAACATCCCGGTGAGCATCATCGTGGACGAGCTGCCCACGCTGTACTTCCACAAGATAGACCGGCTTATCGGTACGGCACGCTCCAACAAGGTGGCCGTGACATTAGGTTTTCAGGAACTTCCACAACTGGAGGCGGACTACGGCAAGGTGGGGATGCAGAAAATCATCACCACCTGCGGCAACATCTTCATGGGGGCTGCCCGTAACAAGGAAACGCTGGAATGGGCGCAGAACGACGTGTTCGGCAAGGCCAAGCAGACCTCACGCTCCATATCCATCAACGACCAGAAGGTGTCCACCACCATATCCGAGAAGATGGACTACCTCGTTCCGGCGGCGAAGATTGCGGACATGGCCACCGGCTGGCTGGCCGGACAGGCGGCGCGCGACTTCACTGCCACGGACGAGAGGATGCTGGACAAGTTCGACATCGAACAGTCGGAGGAGTTCAAGACCACCAAGTATTTCTGCAAGACGCACTTCGACATGAAGAAGATTAAGGACGAGGAGGAACACTACGTGCCGCTGCCCAAAATCTACGAGTTCAAGAACGACAGGGAGAAGGAAATTCTGCTCAACCGCAATTTCAAACGGGTTAATCAGGAGGTAGAGGATATGGTCAAGGAACTGCTTGGAATGAGCTAAGTGATTGTCTAACTGTTTCTGATAACATATTGAAAGATAATGATATATGAATATTGGTTCGACTTCCTATCTGCCTGAACCGCTTCCTTTGTTGAGCGGAAGCGCATTGAAAATCATCGCCGTGGTTTCCATGGTTATTGACCATTACGCATATTATCTTATGGATGGCAATACAATGACTTATGAGGTGATGCGGTGCTTCGGGCGTATCGCCTTCCCCGTGTTCGCTTTCCTGGTTGCGGAAGGTTTCGCCCATACGCGGAACAGGATGCGGTACTTCCTTTCCCTCATGTTGTTCGCAGTCGTCAGCGAAGTGCCGTGGTATCTGTTGAACGGTGCGGACGGCACGCACAACGTGATGTTCACGCTGGCCTTGGGAGTGGCGGCATTGGCCGCATTCGAGAGGCTTTGGGAACATCGTATCTTATGCTGTTGTTCCATATTGATGACGGCATGGCTAGCGGCATGGTTGGAAGCGGACTACGAATGGAGGGGTGTGCTGATGATAGTAGTGTTCTACCTGTTGAATATGGGCAAGAACACACCGGTCACTTTGCGCAGGATAATGCAGCTGCTGTTTGCTTTTCCGCTGATGATGCACTACGGCATAATCGGTGCGCTGCTTGCCTGTGCGGTCATCTTCCTGTATAACGGCACAAGGGGGTTCATCCACGGGAATGTGGCCAAGTACTGTTTCTATGCCTTTTATCCGGCACATCTGTTCCTTTTATGCATCTGTTGAATGTTCACTTCAACAGGAAGTCAAATAAACGTCCGTCCGCATCCGGGAACAATCCTTGAAAGTGCTTTTCCATCCGCTGGCGCGACTCTTCGGGAGTGCGGTCGGGATGGCAGCTGTCCTTGCCCAAGAGGACTTCAGGCATGGTAAGCAACGACCATCCCCCAGCCGTAGTTGCGCCCGTGCCGGTCTTTCGAATAGACGAAATCCTCCGTGACGATATAACAGCCCATTTCAAGACGTGAGATATAGGTATCGAACTTGCCGCGCATCTTCGTTCCCGTAAAGCCGCAGGCTTTGCGCAGGTCACGGGTAATCATGCTGCCGTTTTCCTGCAATGTCTGAAGTATCATGTCCTCAATGCTGCTTTCCTCCGGATGTGGATACACATTTCGGCGCCAGTTGCAGAAGTCCGGCCACCATTCGCGGCTTATGAAGGCAGCTTTCCGGTCAAAGAACTTGCCGTATGCGCATCCGCTCTCCCGGATGATGTCGCCTTTCCATTCCCATAGCGGCCATTCCCATCCGCCGTCGGGCAACGTGACGTAACGGCATTCCTCGTCAACCGCTTCTTCCGCCGACCATCCGTCCAGTCCCATGTGCAGCAACGGCAGGAAGCCGATTTCGTTGATGTATTCAACCAATCCGCTGCAATTATATATCTCGTTTATTTTCATGGCAACTTTTTTATGTATTCGGACAAGAGTTCCTTAGAATCTTATCCATGCTCTTCCCTTTGGCAAGTTCGTCAACGAGCTTGTCAAGATACCTTATCTTACGCATCAGTGGTTCTGCAATGATCTCGACCCGAACACCGCAGACCGTTCCCTTGATAAGCAGGCGGTCGGGATTCAACTGTGGGGCGTTCTGAAAAAAATCGCCGTATGTAATGTCGGTGGCGAGAATTTCCGTAAGCTGTCCGGGCGTGTACCCTGTGAGCCATTGCACAATCTGCCGCACCTCGCTTTCCGACCGTCCCTTCCGTTCGGCCTTGGCAACCAGCAAGGGATAGACCTTGGCCAACGGCATCTGATATACTTTGTTCGTTTCCATGACACATTTATATGATGGCTGTTCACGTTCGTTTATATTGGGACAAAGTTGCTGTTCTTTTGCTAATCAGGCAATTTCCAGCTCGTTTCTTGTCATATTCTACAAAATTTTAGGAAAAGGCGTCGGAAATCATAGGTTTATGCACTTGTAATTATCTATATTCTGCCATAATTTGGTTTATGCTATTCGCCATATTTCACAATGCTGTAACCGTGATGAAACATCAGGATGCTATTTTTGTCATCAAATCCATTAAACATTCGTATCATGAAAGAAAAGGACCTGCGCAAAGAAGTCTATAAAGAAAGCAAGAAGAGCCAACGAAAGGAAACGGTTATTGTCTTTGCAGTAATAGCCGGGGCAGGTGCTCTTTTCTGGTGCGCATTGATTCCGATTAATTTTTGGTTTGGTTGTGGATTAGGCCTTTTCTTAATCGCAGTGGCTTGCTTCTTTGCCCATGCTACCTGGAAGAGGCATCAGACGGAGCTTCACGCGGTTGCGCAAGGTATCTTGACGGAAGCCGAAGTGGTGGAACTGAAGGATGAAAAGGACTCTGACGGCAAGCTGACGACAATGGCCGTCTATGAATTTGCCTTGCCCGGAGGCTCGAAGCAGCGCTTCAAGGAATCCGTTTCTTCCTCGATGGCAGGGATTTTGGGGCTGATACGGGTGGGCGTCAAGCTTCCCCTGTTTGTAGACCGGAATAATCCGGACATTTTCTATAAGATGAAACACCGCCTTACGGAACAATCCGTTCCGGATATGGACGATGCCGTCATCAGCCAATACCTCGGAAAGTATGGGAATAGCTTGGACAGGCTACGGCCTGAGGAGGTTGTCCGGGGATACAAGATGTTCGGGCGGATATGGAGGACATTCTTAGGGCTCGTCATCGCCGGTGCGTTGGCAGGCATCGGTTTCGTGGTGTACAATAACTGGCGGAATATGCGCCATGACGACATCGGGCTTCCTCCCGGCGTGTTTATTTCCCTCATAGGCACTACGGAGGTCTACCAGTATTTCCCCGAAACCAATGAGTGGAGCTACAATGCAGATGATTTTGGTGTAGCGCGGACAGCCCGTTGGCGTTATGACAGCAAATGCCGCAAGCCGCTCCAACTGGGCTACACCGGTGCCTCTTTTACATCCCAAGGGGCGAGCGACTGGCCGGAACTGCTCATTCCCGAAAGTTACCGTGATCGGTTGGACGAGTTTGCCGCAGACAAGACGGACAACAGTTTGACTCCTCCATGATTTATCATTTGTCCTATTCACTAAAAAACATATTCATTATGTATCCCGACAGAGAGAAGGCATTGGCCAAAGGCAGACGGAAAGGCAAAACCTTTATCCGCGTATTCTGCGGCATATTTATTTCGGTAGGTATTATCCTGCTCATCGTCGGCATCGCCGTTGGTGTCAGCGGCCACACATTCCGGCAAAAGGCTGAACCGACGGATGCCGTTATCTTGGCCATGCGCGGAGCGAGCAGCGAATCGTTGGGTACTCCTGTCGTGGAATATACCGTAGACGGAAAATCCTATACGGCCATGCTCAACATGGCATCCTCGTCCATGTATCCGGGCAAGCGGATAACCATATATTATCAGAAAAACAATCCGCGGGAAGTGCGCTATCTGGACGATAACGGTTGGCTGATTCTCATCTTCGCGTTTATAGGAACCGTGTTTACCGGAATAGGGACGGCCTTCTGGCTGGTGAAACGCAGCCATGAGCGGAAAGCCCGTCAGCTGTTGGCAACGGGGGAAGTGGTGGAAGCGGAAATTACAGGCATCGGTGAAGATACAAGCACTTCGATGAACGGACATCATCCTATCATGGTCAGTTGCCGCTACACCGCACCGGATGGACGGGTGTACTTCTTCCGCAGCGGTTCCTTCTGGTATGAAAGCTACGAGATAGCCCCGAAGAAGAAGGTGCGCGTGTATGTGGACCGCAACAATCCGGCAAATTATTATGTAGATGTGGACAGTGCCGTAGGATAAAGAGTCATCCCTTTATGCAAAGAATTATGCGGCTATTGAAATCATTTATCGTTTGGATATGCTTCATCCCTGTGGCAATACTCAATGGCGGATTGCGTGAATATGTACTGGTCAAGTTTATTGGAGAAGAAACGGCATTACCCGTGAGCGGGATATTGCTAAGCGTATTCATCTTTCTGGTAACATGGCTGATGCTTCCCCGTTTGGTAAAAGACTGTGGCATGAAAGGCTGTCTGGCAATAGGTGTTTGCTGGGCGTTATTGACCGCAGCCTTAGAGTCTGCCGCCGGAATTACCGGAGGCAGTACCATTACGGAAATTCTTGCCGCCTACAATCCATCGACGGGCAATCTGTGGGTGCTTGTATTGGCGACGACATTACTGTCACCTGTGCTGCTGAAAATGTTCAAACAGATTTAATTTAGAGGTATTGCTCCAATATACGGCTTAGCGAACGGACATACCTTGGGTCTTCCGCATAGCCGATGTTCTTCAGCCATAGCAGGTAGTTCCCTCCATTGTACTTGTACTGCACTTTTGTATAGTACGCCCTGACGCTTTCCGTCCAATGCCCAAACTCGAAATATTTTCCTGTCCGTGGATTGGTCAGGCCGAACAGGTTATGCTTGTTCCTGCATACCGGGGAGGTGAACCATCCGGTTTCAAGGATAGCCTGCGCCAATACGATTTTCGGATGTCGTATGCCGTTGCGCATGATTTCCGCATAGAGGTTGGGGATAGTCAATTCGGGAGGCATGGATTTTGGGGATGTCCTTTTGTCACCTTTTTGGCCTATTCCCTTCTTCTTTTCTTTTGTCGCCACATGAATATGCAGGGTGTCATTTCTGACACTTTGCGCATCATTGTTGATTGTATCATTCTCTTTTCCAGTCGTTTTCATCATTTTGTTTCCGGAGCCGGGTATTAACTCCGACTCTTTGGTGATGGTATAGAACTGTGCCGATGCGCTAAGGGGCATCAGCAACAGCATCAGGAACGACAGAATAGTGTTGTGCATTTCTTTTTCTCGTTTGGGTGAAAATACTTTTGCAGGGTGTTCAAGCGGTTCCGGCCGCAAAATTAACCCGTAAAAACAAGTATAACGAAATGGACAACAGAAATTTATCCGAAACGCTGCCCTACGGGAAGCTGGCGATGCTGGGTATCGACAAGGAGAAGGCAGACCTTCTTCCGCAAGAGGTGAAGGAAAAGCTGCTCTCCGGCGAGGTCACGCCCCTCATGCAGGTCTCCATCCGCGCACAGAACGGCAACGACGTCACGCTGCCGCTCAAACTCCAGCTGGTGTCAGACCGGCTGGGCAACCCGGCCCTGATGGCCTATCCCGTCAGGGCAATTCTTGAAACGGAACGCAACAAGGCTCTTGGCCTGACTGAACAGGAAGCGGAACGCCTCAAAAAAGGCGAAGTCATACAGAAGGCCGTGGATGTGGACGGCGAAAAGACCCGGCAGTACCTCCAGCTTGACCCTGAGACTAAATCTGTCCTCCACCGCCGTGTGACCGAAATTCGGCTGGAACAGAAGCTGAAGGACATGGAGAAGGTGAACGACATCGAGCTGGGCACGCAGCAGAAGCAGCAGGTGCGCGACGGCAAGCCCGTGGAACTCAATGTCGGCGGCGAGAAGGTGTCGGTCGGCGTTGACCTGAGGGAGCCGCAGGGCTTCAGGGTCATCAAGGGCGACCTGAAGGAATGGGAACGCCAGCAGAAGCTGCGCTACGACGAGCTGCACCCTGAATACCTCGGACTGGTACAGACCGACAGCAACCGTTGGGAATACCGGAAGGTCGTGGACAGGCAGTTGCAGGAACGTGCCATGAAGCTGCACTCTCCCAAAGAGAATGTCAGCCAAAGTCTCAAACGCTAAATCCGTCCGCTTATGGCAAAGAAGCAAGAACAGGAAAACGCCGCAGACATGTTGCGGCAGTTCGACACGCTGAAACAGAAGCATCCCGACGCGATGCTCCTCTTCCGGAAGGGGGATTTCTACGAGATGTACAGGGAGGATGCGGTCAAGGCCGCCGCCGTACTGGCCATCACGCTGACCAGCAGGGTCTTTCCCGGTGAGAAAGACCCCGTCAAATACACCTTGTTTCCCTATCACGCCTTGGATGTATATCTTCCTAAACTGATACGCTCCGGGCAGAGGGTGGCCATCTGTGACCAACTCGAAACTCCCAAGCTGAAAAAGGATGAGCGGCCCATACAAGAAGCCGGAGAAAAGTTAAAGATAAAAGAAGAAATCATACCCAACAATACTGATATGGCAAAGAAAAAGAAAGACCAGGCCGTGCAGGACAAGCCTGTCCAAACTGACTCCAATGAAGTGAAGGAGAAACCTGCCCGTCAGAAAAATACGGAACAAAAGACCGGTACGAAACCGAAAGCTGAAGCGAAGGCGGACGCCAATGTGGAACAGCAGGCCGAGGCGAAGAAGGAACGCAAGCCGCGCGAGCCGCAGATGGTGACGGCCGACGGCGGCAAGGTGACCCACGGCCATGCCTACCAGGGCAAGGACAACCCGGAGGACTGGTATTTCACCGCAAAAATTGACGGGCAGCAGCTCAAGCCGCAGAAGATGGATGCCGCCGACCTCGCCGCCTACCAGAAGAAGGAGCTGACCGTGCCGCAACTGATGGAACGCTACTACCCGACGAAGCTGATGCCGAAAGTGCCGGAGGACACCTACAGGTTCCCCCGGCAGATGGAGGGCGCGGAAGGTGCGGTAGCCATCGAGAAGTTCAATGTCTACAAGGAGAAGGACGAGCAGCGTCCCGACTTCGGACGGTACAAGTTCTATGCCCAGGTGGACGGCGCAAGGATGTCCGCCGTGGCCTCGCGCCAGGACTTGAACGCCTACTTCGACCGGGTGATGACCCCGAACCAGCTCATCGAGAAGAACTTCGGCGAGCGGCTGCACCTGAAGTCCGCCTACGAGAAGTACCGGCTTCCCGAAGGCGTTGACCCCAAGGGCGTCCGTGTGGCGAAAGACCACACCGACAACAAGTGGAAGGTGTATGTGGACATGGGCGACAAGGGCAAGACCGCCCGGCACGAAATCTCCTTTGACGACGGCTATTCGCTTTTCAAGACCCATACCGCCACACGCGAGCAGATTGCGGCCAAGTACCTCACCCCGGAAATCAACGGGCTGCTCTCGGCCCAGACCAACAGGCTGGAGAAATCAAACTCAATGAAAATGTAAATCACTCACTCATAATAAAATAACATAATTATGTCAGAAGCAATAAAACACGAGGAGCTGGTTGAACTCCTCCAGGAAGGCAAGATAGGCTATCTCCGCTTCGTGCTGGAGGGCGAAAGCGAACAGGACTATCTGGAGTGGTGCCGTGCGCACGGCACGGACCCGTCGGACGAGTCCGCCGAGTTTTATGTGGAACAGACGGACATCATGCAGATGGAACGCCAGCTAATCGACGACGGGGACTATGGCATCTGGAACTAACCCGGCATCTGCCAACTCCGGCCAGGCGGCCATAGACCGCTTCGCCGAGATGATGATTGGGCGCATGGAGCAGATGAAGGCGTCCGACTGGAAGAAGGGCTGGATAGGCGGAGCGTCGGGATATGCGGGTCTGCCCCAGAACGTGGGCGGACGCAACTATTCCGGCTCCAACTCCTTCTTCCTGCAGCTCCACACGGCGGCCAACGGCTACGACCTGCCCGTGTTCCTCACCTTCAAGCAGGCGCACAACCTGAAAGCCCACGTGCTCAAAGGCGAGAAGGCCTTCCCCGTCATCTATTGGGACATGCTCGTGAAGGACAAGGACGGCAGGAAGGTCAGCTCGGAGGAATACCGCGCCATGAACAAAGAAGAAAGAGAAGGCATGGAGGTCATCCCGTTTGTCAAGGCGTTTCCCGTGTACAACGTGGCGCAGACCAACCTGGCCGAGGTGCAGCCCGAACGGATGCGGAAGCTCATGGACAGGTTCAGACTGCCCGAACTCCGCGACACGGAAGGCATGTACGCCCACGCTGCACTCGACAGAATGATTCAGACGCAGGGCTGGGTCTGCCCGATACAGGCCGACAAGCGCGTGGACGGGGCGTATTACTCGCCGGGGCAGGACATCGTGGTGCTGCCCATGAAGGCGCAGTTCAACATCGGAAGCACTCCCGACGAAATCTACCGTGGCGGCATGGAATTCTATTCCACCATGCTGCATGAGATGGCCCACTCCACCATGACACCGCAGCGGCTCAACCGTGACGGCATGGGCAGGTTCGGAGACCCCAAGTACGCCAAGGAGGAGCTTGTCGCCGAACTGACGGCGGCGATGATAAGCCATTCGATGGGCTTTGACCCGAAGGTCACGGACAACTCGGCCGCCTATCTGGACTCGTGGATCGGCGTGTTGAAGCAGGAACCGAAGTTCATCGTCTCGGTCATGGCGGACGTAAACAGGGCTTCGGACATGATACTCGACCATGTGGACAGGCAGCGGCTGGCCTTGAACGAACAGCCCTACCTGGCCAAGAACGACCCGCTAACTCCGCTTGACCCAGGCGAGGAAGTGCCGTTCAGGAACGCGGCCATCGTCAAGACACGCGGCGGCGACTACGCCATCCGTGCCTCGTATGACGGCGTGGAGCTGGGCCTGAAGAAGGTGTCGAAAGGCACGGCCCGAACTTACTTCCAGCTTACGGACTACAAGGACAAGGCGGCCTTCCTGAACATGACGGCACGCAAGACCTTCGGGCCGGAGATTGCCATGATGGGCAGGACGCAGGCCGTAAGCGCCAAGATGAGTATATAATCCAAAGCAATACGGTATGCCGGACTACAAGGTAAACTTCAAGGAACTCAAAGCGCGTGTCGGCGTGACCGATGTGGCCTACGCCCTCGGCTACCGCCTTGACCGTAAGGCCGGCGTGGGGCGTTACATCGAGCTGGTATTGGGTGACGGAAGAGATAAACGTGACACTCTCATTGTCAGCCATCCCAACGACAGGGCCTCCCAGACATTCTTCCGCCGGAACGGCTCCAAGGGGGACGTGCTTACGCTTATCCGCGAGAACCTGGATGCCTTCCTCGTCACCGGCAAGGACGATTGGCAGAAGGTGGCCAAGGTCATGGCACGCTTCGCCAATATGCCCGAACCGGAATACAATGATGACCGGGAATATGTGACGTCAGTCAGGGCAGCATCTGCCTTTGACGCTTCGCGCTATGAGGTGAAACGAATGGATGTAGAGCATATCCCTCCAATCTTCCGCCAACGGGGCTTGTCCGATGAGACAGTCAGGTGTTTCGCGGCGTTCATTTTCCTCATACGGGACAAGCGGAACGGGAATTTCGACGGCTACAACATCGGTTTCCCCTATACCGGTGCGGACGGCCAGGTGAAGGGCTACGAGATTCGCGGCTATGGCGGCTACAAGTCAAAGGCGGCAGGTACGGATTCCTCCTCGGCGGCATGGGTGGCCGACTTCTCCGGCGGCAATCCCGAAGCGGTCAGGAGCGTGTTCTTCTGTGAGTCCGCCTTCGATACGATGGCCTTCCACCAGATGAACAGAGGTCGGCTGCACCCGGATGTGGCATTGGTCTCCCTCGGAGGGACATTCTCCGACAACCAGATTGCCGGCGTGATGGGGCGTTTCCCGAACGCCAAGGCTTTCGATTGTTTTGACAACGACATCGCCGGACGCATCTACGGGCTTCGCATGGTTGGTCTGATAGAGGGCGTCCCGATGAAAATCAGTAAGGCGGAGGACGGTCTGCAAGTGGAAGCCGAGGGCAAGACCTTCACCGTCAATCCGGCAAAGCCGTTGGCCTCACAGCTTGCCGCGCACCTTCCCGTCCGATACCTTACGGGGCAATGGCTGCCGCCCAAGGCGTTCAAAGACTGGAACGACTGCCTCCTGAACAAACCGGTGGCTCCGGTTCTCGCCCCATGCAAGGAGGAACGCGACCGGAACCTGGCGGAGCGGAGAAAGGGAAGCCTTAAAATGTAATGTAACATGGAACGTATATGAAAGCAATCAGACTGAAAATAGCTACTGGAGCATTTGCCCTGTGGCTGGCCGGAGGCAATGCCGTCCCGGCGTTCTCCCAACAGATAGACCCGGTACTGACCGGAGCGGTGACGGCGCAGACGCTGGAACTGAAGAGCCTGCACAACAAGCGCAGGAAGACACAGGAAAAGATTATCGCCGCCGAAGCCGCCGTGACGGTCGCCCTCGACCGGGTACACAGCGTGGAGGACAAGATGCTGGAATACCTCTCCAACGCGCAGGGTGCGGTGCAGAACCTCTACCAAATCAAACGTGCAGGGGAACTGGTGACGACCGAGATACCGCAGAACTGCAGCCTGCTGCTCAAATCGGTGGGGAGCAACCTCAAGGGCACGGCGATAGCTGCCATCGTGTCGGACGAGCTGACGGACGCGGCCACGCAGATGGCGGCGCTCTATCCGTTCATGAAACAGCTCGTGACTTCGGGCAGCTACAATGTGACAGGGGCAGACGGGAAGAACGAGAAGCACAAGGTCAACCTGCTGGACTCTTCGGAACGCTACTACATTGCCAACGAGGTGGTGACAAGGCTCGAAGCCATCAACACCGACCTGTTCATCCTGGCATGGCAGGTGCGCACGCTCTCGTGGAACGACCTCTGGTTCTCGCTCGACCCGGAAGGATGGGCAAACGTGATGTCCGGAAAGAACATCATCGGCGGCATCGTGGCCGACTGGAAGCGTGGCTTCAATTAGAAAAACATAAATGATTCAATCGGTAATACAATCAATTCATACAACAATGGAAACAGAAAAGAAAATCATCGGCCGCTGCCCCTTGTGCGGCGGCAATGTGGTCAAGACCTGCAAGGGGTACCGCTGTGAAAACAACATGGGGGAAAAGTCCTCTTGCATACTGAACATCAATGCCATCATCGGCAACCGCAAGATGGCGGACGCGGAGGTGGCGGAACTTTTGGAGAAACGCCGCATCCTGCTGGACGGTTTCGCCTCCAAGGAGGGCAAGGCATTCCCGACCGTGCTGGAGCTTGCCGACGATGGCGACATCCTGATGCAGCCGGTCATCGGCAGGTGTCCGCATTGCGGAGGGGAAATCCGTGTGGGAAGCCGGGCGTTCAACTGCTCCAACTATGCCAACCAGAACGCACCCTGCTCCTTCGCCATCTGGCGCAACATCGGCGGACACCAGCTCACCTTGGAGGAAGCCGTGGAAATATGCGAGAAGGGCATCACTTCTTCGGAACTGGAGATGTACCGGGAAGACGGCAGCATCTACCGTAAGCGGCTCGGCGTATCGCCTGACAAACTTCAAATCGTGAAGATATGAGGCCGGGAATGAAAATCTGGATAATACTCGCCTCCATCGTGTTGTTCTGGGGTGGTGTGTTCTACTTTGTCTGCTGTGCGGACAATCTGGACGGCCGCGCGGCGGACATGGCCGAAAAGGCATTGAAGGCATCGGTGCACAATCCCGAATCCATACGGATATTGGCTGTCAGCAAGCCGGATTCCGTGTTCGGGCATACCTACATTACGCAGGAGGAAAAGATGGCCCTCTCTCTGGCTATGGTGGAAATCAACAGGAAGGTGATGGATGTGACGGACGGGCTGGAGAACTTCAATCCGGACGACAAGGAAACGGCAGCCCTGATGGAGCGGCAGATGTCGGCCATGTCGAGCCTGAGGCGGCTGATGGATTTCAGCGGCCCGCTTGACGGGAGTCCGCAACCGTTCTCCGGCTGGAAGGTCAAGGTTGACTTCGAGGGTGTGGATGCGGACGGCCAAGGCTATCATTCCGAATACTGGTTCATCCTGGACAAGGAGGCTCAGTGCGTGGTGAAGTCGTTTGAGATACCCTTGCCGTAGGCTTCATAAGGAATTTGTTTCAAAATATATGTAGGGAATCCCGGTGTCATTTCAATGTGGCATCGGGATTTTTCGTTTCCTGCCCCTTATGGCATCCGGCTCCGTGGGTTTTCCGATACGAATTTACGGAGGGCGTGCCGTCTGCAAACGGCGCGGGCTTGGCTGTGTCGGAAAACGCACGGCAGCCTTCCGCGATTTGTGCCAAATCGGGTATTCCGTGAGTTTTCCGCCTGCCACGTTTGCATTGTGGCACTTCCGCCCTCCGTCACCATGTATCGTAAAAACATCCCGGAGCTGGCAGCCGCAAGGCTTCAAACAAAAGGGAAAAGATTAGAACTTCAAAAATCAAGCGTTATGGCAATAGAACTCATTGACAGAAAGGAGAGTGCAAGCTACAAGGGCTGTATTTATGAACTTACCTTGTTGTGGGACAGGGAAAGCATCCGCAAGTGCTTCTGCGGTATGCCACCGTTTTTTGCCCACATCCGCAAGGACGGGGCGAACTTCGCCACCATTGACTGCTATTCAAACGACAACGGACGGTTTGCGGTAAAGAAGTTCATGCCGTCTTTACTGGCAAGGCCGGACTGGCAGGTGCGTTTCGACAAGGACATCAACACCATACCGCTTTTGGAACTGCTGGCAGGTCTGCCGATTTAATCTGTATGGATTTATCAACAAAAAAGCAAGGAAATATGAAAGGAACAGAACATTTCAAGGAGATTATCAAGGGTTATCTTGACCAAAGGGCAAAGGAAGATGAACTTTTCCGTGGCAAGTATGAAACCACGACACGCACCATGGACGATGTGGTAACGTTCATACTCAACGAAGTACAGAAGTCTGGCTGCTGCGGATTTGCTGACGATGAAATCTATTCAATGGCTATCCATTGCATAGACGAGCCGGAACTTGAAATAGGCAAGCCGCAGACCTGCAACGTAGTGGTCAACCACCATGTGGAGCTGACGGAAGAGGAAAAGGCGGAACAGAGGGCACTCGCACTCAAACGCTACCAAGACGAGGAACTACGCAAGCTGCAGGCACGCAACCATAAGCCGAAATCTGCAAAGGCACAAGAGGACAAACAACATCAACCATCACTTTTTGACAATTTTTGAGCCATGAAACCAAGGAACAGATTTGAAAAGGCGGTGGCGGCTTCCAACATGAAGCTGTCAACCGTCAGCCCCAAGGCTATTGAATGGGCATTAGGAAATATCATTGTACATATCGCGTTCCGCACGTCCGGCCATAACAGCACTTGCGGTGACTGCGGAGCGAAGTTTGACCATAGGGGAAAAGGCAAGTCGGTATGCTGTCCCCATTGCGGACACCGCTTGCAGGTAAAGGACACGTTGAAGCGCAAGGAGGTACAGTCCGCCTACTTTTCTTCCCTTGAGGTGGTGGACGGCCTGCAGGTGCAGCGTGTGTTCCTGCTAAGAGCCGTATGCAGGAAAGGGATGAAGTTGGAAAAGTCCTGCATGGAGGTGTGCCGCCTATGGCTCAATGCAGGGGGCAGGATGGCGGTAACATCAAGGGCGAGGACATTGGGCTGGTATATGGACAGTTTCAATTGGTGTACAGGAATTGACCTGAAGCTTTTGTCCGAGGTGCATTGGGTGATTTCCGACACATACGTTTACCCACGTTACAAGGTACTTCCCGAACTGAGGCGCAACGGCATGAAAGGCAGGCTTCCCGATGACTGCCATCCGGCAAGGTTGATGAAAGCGTTGTTGACGGACAGCCGGATAGAGACGATGATGAAGTCCAAGGACTTGCAGGCCGTGGCTTACTTTGTGAGCCGTCCGCTGGATTTGGACACGTGCTGGCAGTCGTACAAGGTGGCCGCACGGCATCATTACCGCCCGTCAGACTACGGCCTGTGGTGCGATACCGTCCGTTTGTTGGAGCAATGTGGGAAGGACATCCACAACGCCAAGTATATCTGTCCCAAAGACCTCAAAGCCGCGCATGACCGTTGGCTGGACAAAAGGAACAAGGCGGAGGAGAAGCGTAGAGACAGGGAACAGATGTTGAGAGCCAAGGCGAAAGAGGCTGACTTCTACAGGGAAAAGTCATGCTTCTTCGGGATTGTCATCAGCGACAATGACATTGAAATATCCGTGCTTGACTCTATCGAGGCTTTTCAGGCCGAGGGAAGCAGCCTTCACCATTGCGTGTTCCAATGCGAATATTACGCCAAGGCGGACAGCGTTATCCTATCGGCACATGACCGCCAAGGCAACCGCATCGAAACCGTGGAGTTCTCGTTGAGCCAAGGCAAGGTGGTGCAGAGCCGTGGGTTGTGCAACTCCAACACGGAATACCACGACCGGATTGTAGGACTTGTAAACGCCAATGCCTACCGCTTCTTAGAGGCGAGGACACCGGCATGATTCCTTGAATGTTCCAACCCCGGCCTGCGCCGTGAGGTGCTGGTCGGGGTAATGCATTTCTTGAGACAAGGATTGTGTTGCTCGGAATTACTATTCTATAGGAAATAGCTATACGATTTTATTTAGCAAATTGAACAATCAGTCTTTCATTTGTTCACCATTCATTAAAATTACTACTAGCTTCAATAACATTTTCGATGGAATCGGGAAGCTGATAGAAAAAATCAAATCCGGTTACCTTCTCAACTTCATCTACAGAACAAGCATAATATTCCATTTTATGTCTTTGCGCTATATTTTGGTAGATGAATCCTATAGTCTTAATTTCTTTACTCGAATTGTTTGATATGGTCAATATGACCTTGAAGAATGCATCTGGAACGGCCACCTTATGTTCTCCTACAGTCTTATATATTTTTGTGTAAAAGATAGGGCCAGCCACAATATAGATCTTTCCGTACTTGATAGCCCATTCTCGGCATTGTTCCTCCAAATGTCTCCAATCATATTGATTCAAATTGCCATTCTGGGGACAGATGTTTGTCATTAGAAAGGCATCCTTTTGAGCTTTAAAAGACCATTTGTTATCTCCTGCTGGACAAATATGCCCACGTTGATAGCCACATACGCTCTCTTTAATATCATTGGGTATAGCTCTGGGTAAAGGCACATCTAAATCCTCAACAAAAGTGTGTCCTTTCCTTACATAATCGCCATCAGTATGCTCACTAGTCAACACCCAACCAACCCAATTTGGAGTTCGTGTTGTATTGTTGTATGAAGCAGTGTAGCTATAACGCTTCAATAACATGGAGGGTACATTTTTTGAAACGATTTTGGGAATCTCCAAACCTTCTGTTTCTGTAGACTTCACCGATACATTATCGTCCTTATGCAAAAGTCCGGAGCCAGTAATTCCCGTCCTTCCAAATGTTGCTATAACAATAACTGAGAGCAACAGTACTGATTTGAATTTATTGATTACCATAAGTGTTTTGTATATTCTAAAGTTATTTTTTTATTGTATTTGTACCATCTTTGAGACTTGACTTTTACGAACAAATGATAGATACATATAATAGAATATGTAAACAGTAAGGCCATAAAGATGATAGTCTTATTAATCTGTTTAGCAATTCTTTTTAAATAATTCAATACTGCTTTCATCAGAATAAGGAGTAAATAAAGGGTGCAACTGCTGAATCTGCAAAAACGACTAACAGAGATACTATGATTAACACAAAAACTAAAGGCACAAGCCACCATTTTCTTTCTTTAATGATGAACAATAATACTTCTTTTATGAATTTCATTTTGATATAATAAAGTCGTTGATAACTAAAATGTCTAATCCCGATGAGAAGAAAGTGCATATCGCATCATCTGGAGTGCACACAATTGGCTCTCCCATAACATTAAAGCTCGTATTCAGCAACACAGGAATTCCTGTAATTTGCTCGTACGCTATCAGCAAATTGTACAAGCGCTCATTTTCTCTTTTTGAGACAGTCTGAACTCGGGCTGAATTATCTACATGGGTAACTGCAGGTATCATCTTAGCATTTGCGTTAACCTGTGTAGTAAACATCATATATGGTGAGTTTGGGCAATTAAAGTATTCATGAACCTTTGTTTGTAGTACAACAGGAGCAAAAGGTCTAAACTCTTCTCTGAACTTGATTTTCGAGTTGACTATATCTTTCATGTGGGCATCGCGAGCATCAGCCAAGATACTGCGATTGCCTAAGGCCCTAGGCCCAAACTCCATTCGATTCTGAAACCAACCAACTATATTGCCCTCACTTATTTTAGTAGCTACATATTCGTAAAGATTGGCTCCACTTATGTAATTATAGTTATAACCTTTGAGCTGCAACATCCTCTCTATATACTCATCAGTATATGATGGTCCTAGATAAGGGGATACCGGTTCAATTGTGGTATGTTTGTATAGTAAACCATAAAAGGCTAAAGCTGCCCCAATTGCACAACCGTCATCTCCTGGAGCAAACGGAACATATACGTTTGAAAATAAGCCACTATTCCTAATTTTTCCCATGGCTGCACAATTTAATGCGCAGCCTCCAGAAAGGCAGAGATTTTCGCTATGAGTAATTTTTTTAGCATGACTCGCCAATAACAGAAACAAATCTTCTGTTACTTTCTGAATAGCAGCTGCAAGATTCTTATGGCCTTGGGATATCGGCTCATTACCTTTCCTTGATTTCAGTCCAAACAACTTTTCCCAAAGGGGAATGTTAATCATTTCAAGTCCATACATAAACTTAAAGTATACCCGTTGGATGATAATGCTTCCATCGTTTTCAACATCAACGAGTTTTTGATAGATAATCTCAATGAAATCCCTTGTTTGCTCATCTTCAAGCCTTCCATAAGGAGCCAATCCCATTACCTTGTACTCGTCAGAATTAACCTTAAAACCAAGGAAATATGTAAATGCAGAATACAACAAGCCTATGGAATGAGGAAATTCCTGTTGTTTTAGACATGACAGACGGTTTCCTTCCGCCTTGAAGATTGAGGTTGTGGCTCTTTCACCAACGGCATCAACAACAAGAACAGCAGCATCAGAATACTGTGAAGTGTAATATGCCATAGCTGCATGAGAGTAATGATGAGACATAAAACGTATGTCCCAGTCACGATGACAGCCCCATAGACGGTTAAGTTCATTTTTTATTGTTGACAACATATTCAATCTTTCTTTGAGCCAAATGGGTATAGCTTTCGAGAATGCCTTAAAACCTTTGGGCGCATAATGGATATGAGAAGTCAAAATCCTTTCAAATTTCAGAAATGGTTTTTCGTAAAATACCACATGGTCTATTGCAAACCAATTGAAATTGGCTGCCTTTAGACAGTATTTAATAGATGCAGAAGGGAAGGACTTATCATGTTTCTTTCGGCTGAACCTTTCTTCGCATACGGCCGCTATCACTTTACCGTCTACTATTAGTGCTGCTGCTGAATCGTGATAATATGCAGAAATGCCCAATATAATCATATCAAAACTCAAAATAAAAAAAGTTGAAAGTATAACTGCCCGGACATAATATTAATGTCATGAGCATAATTGCCAGAAACGTTACTTCGCCATAGACATATCCCATAGAATCCCCCATGCTAAATATAAGTTTCTTTACCATTTTAGATTCTATACAACAAAGAAGGGCGATGGCAAATATCAGCCATACGAATAGGTTGGGCTCAAAGTATGTTATTCTTGAGAAACAAATACAATACTCCCGCAACTCTTCTACATTTCTCAAACGGAATAATTGCCAGAGTAGCATGACGATAAAAATCACCGTTAGGCCATATACTTTTCGTATCAATCGAAATTTGTCCAAAGAACCAATAAAGGTGCGCTCCATGCAAACTAATATTCCATGAGTCAATCCCCAAATGATAAACGGAAATGACAAACCATGCCATAAACCACTTATTGCAAAAGTGATGATGGTATTCAACCAAGTCCTCAGACGAGAAATTTTGTTGCCCCCAAACGGGATATAGATATAGTCCTTTAACCAAAGAGTCAATGTCATATTCCAACGTTGCCAAAAATCCCTGAATGATAGGGCTCCGTACGGATTATTAAAATTGTACGGCAGACGGATACCTAAAATTTGCCCTAGTCCTACCGCAATCAATGAATACGCATAGAAATCAAAATAGAAGCGAATGCCCCATATTAAAGAGAGTAAAAGCAAATTAATGCCGACACCATTCACACTGACACCTAGGACTATGTCTGCTATGATAAATTTCAAAAAGGCGGCATATATGAGAATCTTTATTCCACTATACATTTGTGTGGCAGATATACGGTTCCAATTATTGACAGAAATGAAATTTTCAATTCTGACAATAGGCCCTGCAAGCATTTTTGGGAAAAAAAAGAGAAAGAGCCAAATGTCTATTACTGAATAACGAGTTTTTGTCTTTATTTGGTCGACAATAAATGAAATCCCACTAAATGCAAAGACGGAATAACCTATAATTGGAAGAATTGCAGAATTGGCCTTTACAAGTCCGAATCCAAGGATGAATAACATAACAGACATAAATGAAAAAGGTTTTCCATACCTTGTAGAAATGAGTCCATTGGCTATTGTTGCAAGTACTCCCAAAAGACAATACAAAACAATTCCCCATTGCGTGATATAGACATAACACGCAATGCTAATAAGAAAAAGTATGTATTTCTTTACGGTCATAAATCTACTTGTTTATAAAACACACCGTCGTTGAAGCCAAATCTGCCAGCAAACCACAAATCATTATCAGTGGGTCCGAATGCTGGATCCCATTCATCTCCTAATGTATTGGTCAATTGCTCGACCTTCCTACTCTTGAATGAAAAAGAGAACAAGTCCCAATTGCCATCCTTGTTCCCAGCAAACACAAGGTAAGTGCCTGATGGCGACAAGGTAATGTCCCAAATGTCGAATGGCATAGCCAGAATGGTGCTGGTGGTACTAGTCGATATGTCATATTGCCTGACTATAAAGTGCTTGTCTTTCTGAATGTACAGAATAGATTGGTCATCTAATGCGAAAATAGGCCTCCAGCATTCCTGCTCTGAGTGAATCCGTTTTATGACTGCTCTTTTTCTTATATCGTACAGAACTATATTGGCTACATCTTGTTTGTTTTTATTCCAACTCGGAAACGCTAATAGATTACAATGATGGTTAAACGCCGGAATTGCGCCATAAGTGTTGTCTTGGTTTGCTTTAATAGAAGTACCAACTATTACGTCATATAATATAACATCGGTTTCACTACTTTCTTGACTACCTTCTGTATAGGCAAGATAACGTCTGTCCTTAGAATATACGGGATGAATGAGTTCTTCGTAGCTTTTTACGATGACACTTTTTTGTCCATCTTTTAATGATGCACTTGTAATCATGTATCCACCATCAGAATCCATACTTTGATAAAGTAAAATACTATCTCGTTGATACAAAGAAGGATATCGTTCATGATGATTAGATGTTCCCGTAATCTTTATATCAGAGTAAAAGCCCTGCAATTTTTCTTTCATAGCTTTGGCTATTAAATTATGACCACATACATTAAGATGCTCATCTTGATAGAAGAATGGGAAAGAAGAAGATTCCCTGAATACTTCCGTCAAATCAAGATAATCGAGATTTAAAGACTCAGCTGTTGATGCGAATAACTTATTAGGAGCATCCATATCAAGCTCCGATAATGAAATATTATACTTATGCATAACTTCCATCAAAAGTTTGGTGGAAACTTGCTCTTTAGAAGGAAGCAACAATAAGAACAGTTTGCCTCCATTCTTCTCAACCTCTATCTTCCATTGCTTTATACAAGTTTTAAAAGCTGTAATGTCAGCTTGCTTTGTCGGGGATACCTCTTTGTACAATATGTTGTAGTCGGTATTCTCTTGTCTGGATGGAAAGAACGGTTCTGTCCATCGGCCCAATGGTAACGAGTCGGTAGAAAACACATTATAAGCGAAATAACGGTACAAATCTGAATATGCTATGAGATAATCCTGATATGTACTTCTCCTTTCTTTGATATTGAAAAAGTCATTAAATACACCTATCTGCAGGAATACATATTTAGGCTTCAAAAGTTTCCCTTTGTCTTTAAAGTAATTCAGCTCATCATATAATCCAGCTCCACTGATTCCTGCATTTAAAATTACCTTATCTGGAAATTCTCTATACAATTGTGTGGAATATAAATCAGCATAATTCACCTGTGCACCTTGGGTAAAGGAATCACCTATAAACAACCAATCACAAGTCTTGATAGAATCGTATGGATTAGATAACTCATCAATCCGATACCCTTGGCAATTAGTTTTATAATTACTTACATACTCATTCGTTCGAAACATTTTGTCCAAAAAAGGTTTGTTGAAATAATAGTTATAATGCAAGTCATACAAATTGGGGGTGATTCTGTTATTGCAAAACTCTCTGAATAATAGTTCGGAATGCAAGCAGATGCTGAATATGGCACACAAATTAAAAGCCCACACGCGTAGTCGTAGGCTTTGGCATAATGACACGAAATAGGCGAAGGCCAAAGCAATGACAAACACAATACAGGTTATGCCAAGGCTTCTGGTCAGAAGAATTAGAAGTAGCGGATTCCAACAAATTACTGCTACCAACAAACTAATGATACATGTTCTCTTCATTCGCTAATTAAACTCACTCAATATTTTTACGTATTTTTTATCTATAATGACATATGCCAAACCTTTATCTTTTGCTGTTGATACCGCCTTTCGTATATCACTACTTATATTCGGGATGCTTGATAGTTTTTGAGCATCATCAAAAGAAATAGAAATCATTCCGTTTCCCATATCCGTATATGCAGCAGATTGAAATTTCGGATGTATCTCATTTGCTTGCTGTATGGCTAGGGCAACGTTCTGAGTAAAAGTTTGTTGACTGATACTGCAAAGTTCTATGGCATCGCCTCTGTTCTTAATTTCCAGGACGTTAGGGTATCTTAATATGTCGGAAATTACTTCCACGGTCTTACTTTTTGTTTTTGAGAATTTATCGCGATCAAACTCTACCCATAATAATGGATTTTGCTTATCTTTATCAAATAGAGACATTCGCAAGTATTGAATATTGGGTGAAGCACTATAGAGATAGCTAGCCAGATAATAAATAAGACTGATAGCACTATTGGTCTTATCAGTTATCATTTCCTTAACCAGCTTGTTCTTTATAGAGATTTTTCCCGAAGATAATATAGAGGCTTTAGACGTAGGAATAGTAATTCCATTTTCTATCAACACATCTACATTCAGCAAACAATTTTTCTTACTATATGTATATGATAAGGAGAGATTATAGGGTACCTGCATCTGTTGGCATATGGTATCTATCTCCTGTAACACAACAGACTCATTTCCTTCTATATACTCTTTTTTTCGGTCATACAAAGTCTTATACTCAGCAAAAAACTGCGCATTTGCCTTCTCTGCCTTAGCATCTTCTATCAACTCGAATAGGTTGTATGCTTCTTGCCATGCATTTTGTCGGATTTCAATCATAGAACTGAGATTGTTCTTTATGAACTTTCGTTCCTCAACATGATTAGACGTATTCGTTTTATCAAAATTGATGGATGCAACCTCGTTTCGCAAATCATTCTCAATGTCGTCCTTTGTCGGCTTTCGTAGGATAAAAGTTGAGCGTACGTATTTCTGCGGTGCCAAAGACATTAACTCTTGTTGATATTCTGACATAGCAGTTACAGTCTTCATGTTCCTATGGAGTGATGTATAAGCACGAGTCTCATTTTCAAATGCGTGAAGCATATCCATAGTCACTTTTTGATAGGCAGATTTATATTCAACCGTTCTCCTTGCAGCACCTTCCGTGATATTGTAATCTGTGTTGAGAATATAATCACCGAATGGAGTAAGTTCAACAGATCCCTTACCATTTTTAGGGTATAATACAGAAAAGTGTTGCTTACAGGGCTTGATTGTCTCAGGCAATGTCGCAATAATATGCAGTTCCTTTTTCATAATACTTTATTTTACAAATTAATACATGAAAGGAGATTCATCATGAACCAGCTATCAAAGCCTTGGAAGACCTGTCTTTGAGCTTTGGAACCATCCTGATGGATTTCAATACCATCTGAATACGGAGTCATTCCGGCGAGCTTCTTGTACGGAATCTTAACAGAGCGTGAACTCGCATGGAAACAAATATTTTTATTTGTAAGAATGAGCATTCCTACTCCCATATTTTCCATTGAAGAACGTTCTACGGGATGTCCTTTAGATCCCCCAGTACGATAGTAAACACCCTTCATGATACGAAATGACATACCACTATGCCTTCCAACCCATTCACGAGTTATCTTTTCCTGATACATTGTTACATTATCATATGTCCATATAACTTGTTCTCCTTGAGACAATATTATTGGCAGATTGCAATACCGTGCCGTTGGTATTATACCATTTTGTAATTGTCTCAAAATTTCAGATTGCTTAATCTTTTCAATGCTTGATCCTTGGTATCTTGTCGGAAGATTATTTGTTGGAAGATTCAAATAATTAGAGAAATCATCAAGCATTGCTTGTTCGTTATCACTAATCAATCCATCATTAAGGAATTTTGTTGCAGCTTTATCAAGGACAGCCAAACCCGCGTCTTCTTTCATTGAACTTGTGATAGGCAGCAATCCTGATATGATTTGTGTTCTCTTTGCGACTTTAGCCATTGGTTGTTTTTCCACAAAATAACTCATAAGCACACCTTGATAAAGACGTATTCCAAGTTTGTCAATATCGCCATCTTTATTTAATGTTGTTTGTGATATCCCGATATTATGTATAAACTCATCTATCTTTTGCAGATGAAACTTGGTAATAGGCAAGCGGATAGAATCTGTAAAGTGGCGGATTCCCTGACGACAACATTGGACAATATCTTCCTGATTTAGATAATTTTCAGTCCTAAGCTGATTTATCTTTAAGATCACATTTCCAATAATATCCGTACTACAAAAATATGAATGTATATAAGCAAGTAGTTCTGCAACCCCTTGCTTATGTTTCTCTTCACATTCTTTATGTGCATGAGAAAATAGACCTGCGCTTAAACCGCAATATTTACACTTACTCATATAAACATGTTAGAGGTTGAATGTTATTAAGCACTGAACTTGATGTGGTAAATAATCCACAGCAAGATTCTTTTATTGCACAGTCACTACATATTTCAGGATAGTAGTTCTTCCAATCAGAAATACTCTTCTTGGCAAACTTATGTAAATCTCTTGGCAACAGGCATAATGGAATATTATATATTGCCACTTCGTGGTGCCATGAATCCAGATAGTGTACAGCATCAGATAGCTGGTTGATGTAGTCTTTGGGTTCAATCCATATCTTATCACAATATTTGTCTACTAGCCCAGTCCTTTCCATTCCCATAAAGGCCGTCCATGCCACGAAAGACAAATTCTTGTGGATAAACTCTGCCAATGGAAAGAATCGTTTATAATTTAACTTATTCATGACAATGCGCAATTCTATACATCCTCCACACATGGCTATGTTATAGAGACCCGTCATAGTTTCATTGTATGCATTGCGGGCACCTGCTATAAAATCATGGTCTTTAACATAGTCGGAATGCAAAGGAATTCCGAGAAACAGTTTGTCTCCTCCTGCTCCTATTAAATCTCTAGTATATTGGATATCCTTGAAATTTCTACCGTTTGTAAGCAAGTGTATATCTGTATCTGGCAATTTAGTCCTGATTTGACGGATTAATTCCAATAACTTTTCCCCCAACAAAGTTGGTTCACCGCCTGTAATACCTATAACAGGAAGTTCATTAGGAGCAGACGTTATTCGCGCCAGGTTTTCGGCAAACAACAAGTTTATGTCATCAACATTTTTAGGAGGCTGACAACACATAATACAATGATTATTACATTGCTCTGTTACAAACAATGTATTGTCATTAGACTGTATGTCAAATTCTCTCTGCTTCATTGTAACCATGTTTTGAATATGGGCATCACTTCATCTTTTCTCTCAATTATCAGCGATATGAGATACTCTATGATTGCCTTATTCTTCTTGCATAATAACGATGTCGGACGATAACCATACTTATCATCTTGTGTTGTATGATTTCTAACCGGGTCTGCACCGCAATATGCTCTGACACCGCAGTCTGAGCAACCTGCAAGCAATTCGTTAGACCATACATTTGACCATTCACGTACCTTCTTGCTGTATATCAGATTCTCATACGATTCAGTTACGGGACCTATTCTAAATGAGAAGTCACCTTGTTCTGCAAGCATTCTTGATTCGTCAGATGCATATAGATAACCGTCATAATTGTAAACTAGTACAGAATTCACAATACCTGCAGGTGACTGTAGATCAACAAATCCAGTACACCATGGTGTAAGCATTTTACGCAAGATAATAGCTGCAAACTCTTCAATCAAGAGAGTTCCCTGTTTATTAATAAAGAGTATATGTTCAAATGCTTGCTTGTAAAAAGCGATGAAACGTGCGGTGTATGTGTCCCAATTCGAGTTTTCGCTTGCAAGCCCATATGGATTAAGTGCTCTTAAGAAAATGCTACTAAAACTCAAGTTGACATATTCGTCTACTATATCTTCAGGATAATCCAATGCCAACTCTGAGGTAGTCATAAGAGCAGCTACCTGAGCATGTCCCAATACGGATCTTGCTTTGTCTATGCCTTTGACTACTCTTTCGTAGCTATCCGCTTTACCTCTATTTTTATTATGCAACCATGATGGCCCATCTAAAGACGTTGATATCAATACATTATAGGACTTGCATATATTAAGCACCTCGTCGGTAAGATTTATACTATTAGTGCATAATACGTATCTCATATTCCTATGTTCCGTCTTATTCTTTTCTTCAGCCAATTCAATACCATAACGCAGCAACCTGGGCTCAAGAGACGGTTCGCCACCTTGAAATTCCATTGTAAGCCAATTTGAAGGAGACTTGAACATTAAATCAACAGAATGCTCCATTGTTTCAAATGTCATGGATTTGTGATGAAAGCATTCATCTTGACTGGAAGCCTGACAATAGATGCAGTTTTGATTGCAACGAAGAGTTAGCACGAAAATGTGCAATGAGGTACCATCGTCCATAAACCTTTTCTTCTCAGCTAATCGCTCTGCATATATGTCTATAAGTGCAGGTATAGTATTTTCTGTTAAAAAGAAATTGGCAACCAATGACTTATATAACTCACTCTTTGTATCTATAGAATGAGTCACCATAGCATTAACGGTACCTTTTGGTACCGCCATCATATCACCAAGTTCATTTACCAGAACTTCTTTGGATGATATTCTGCTGAAAGTAAAAGGTAGTAACTTATAATTCATCGTTATTCTCATCAATATCTCCAAACGCCTTGATATACAAGATCGTTCTTATATCATGTGTCTCATTCTCAATGATTTGTCTCAGCTTGTAATCATTAAGAACTTCCATTATATGTTTCCGTATATCTGAAGCAACATTTTCGGCATGAAGCGGAGTGATGTGAAGCGTCTCAAAAGCTCCCTCCAGCGTCCTTCTGATTACATAATGGTTCGCCAGATTATAAACAGCCTTTGAGATGCATTCATCTGAATAAATGCGTCTATCTACTATTATTTCCATTTTATCACCTTGCTTTTGCTTTCAACTTGTTTATTGTTGTCTCATCAACTAGCCCATCGGGAGTTAACCCATTGTAGGCTTGAAACAGCTTAACTGCCGTTTCAATATCTTCGGTAAATATGGCTTTATTCCCAACATATTTTAATTTTGAAGGGTCTGGTGGAAAACCAGCACTGCGCAATAGAGCAATTAACTCATTGACATCATTGCCAGACAAGTCTATACTACTGTTATATTGTATGTTTCTAATCCCTAAGACTAATGTAGACTTACTAGCGTCCCAACTTTCCAATTCGCTGGCCAAAGAAGCTGTCATTACTCCATCCTGTGCTTTACCTGCATCTTTTTGAAATCTTTTTACAGCAGAAACCACAGCACTATTGTATATAGGATAACCATTTTGCATCGTAATCCATGAACTATTTAGGTAGTTTTTCGATACAAGCAATGCCGTCAGTTTAGACACATCATTCCCATATAAACCTGATTTGAGAGTCCTATCACCCAAGTTGTACGTTTTGTACGTTTTGGGAGCAGGCCTTGGGGCGGAGTATGTAGTACTTGAACTATGTGACGAATGACTACTATGTCTAGAATTGCCACCACTGCCGTAGCTGGAATAATGTGAGGCATGGGAATAATGCCCACCACCTCCTCCGCCTCCAGATCTATGAGACATATGCGAACGATGCCCAGCAATCATCTTCGTATCTCCATTTTTCTTGATTTGTAGGACATTCCTAATAATCTTGTTTTTTAAAGCGCCTACAGCATCTTGCTTATCTTTATCACTTAGTCCTTCTAATAAAGGTTCTGATGAACAATCGGATGCTTGTGCATTCGTATTATATAGAGACGCAATGGCACCTAATAAGATGTTACGAATTATATTCTTAGTTTTACTTTTCATTTCTCTTTATTTTTGATGAAATTCAACCAATAATCATTGGGATTAATCTTTAATAATTCATTAAGTACATCACGTCCTTTCGCATCCAATTTACCATTGTTGTTAGAAATGTTGCCAATGATATTATTAAGGCCATTTTCAACAGCCTTTGATAATTCAGTTTTTGCCTTATTGTATTTATCCAAATTTTGTGGATTTTCCGACACGATTTCTTGAGATAGTGAATTCAACAGATCGTTGGACTCTGCTAATTTTCCATTTGATGTAAGACTTAAACTTTTTTTGACTGCATTATCTATGCTTGAGTCTATGTATTTACCCGCAATATTCTTATAATGTGATGCCCTAAAAGAGGCGTTATAATTTAATCTCGCAGAACTGAATACTTGCAAGGCTTTCGCATAATCGCCCTCCGAAACCAATTGTTCACCATCAGCAATCGATTGTTCAAACCGATCTATATCATTGGATGACGACATATAACTAATGATTGCGTTTCCAGAACCGAATATTATAATAATTGGAAGAATAATTTTAAGAAAAATTTGTCGCGCAATATTTCCAGTGTTAACTTTATATTTAGACAGATGTTTTGCCTTCTCATTCTCACACCAGTTGTTATAGGATTTCCCCATATTATAATATATGAGCTTTATATCCTCCTCTATGGCATTCAACTTCTGCTCTCCGTCTCGATTATAATATCCAGATTTCTTGATGAAAAAATTATGTGGAATTACAAGTAAAATCTTTAAGGATTGGATGTATTCATCCTTTTTAGGATTCAAACTCTTTACTAAAGCATCCGTTTTTTCCCGTTTGAAGCTCTCAAGTTTCTCTTTACGTTTTTGTTCACACCACTTGAATTCATTGAAAGCATTTGTTTCTTGCAATATCGCTACAATCTTTGCTTCAATGGCATATAATTGATTTAATGCCTTTGTGGAATAATAACCTGGGGCATCCCTTAATATGTTATTAGGAAGTGTAGGTAATCTGTCCAGCATGTCAATATACTGTTTTTTCAATGCTGACAGCTGTGATGAAAGATTATTTAATACATCACTCGGACCGCTTGAATATGGATCAAAACCTTTTGAAAAGGGTTCGTTGATTATTGTTATACCACCAATTGCAAACAAAATACAGTCAAGAGAATAACTAATCAAATCCTCTTTAAATCTCATTTCTGTTGCAATCTTTTTTATCAGACTGAACTCTTCGTTAAGAGCTTTCTGAGGATTGGTCTTATATGCGGAATAAAAATCCTGCCCATAACCTGCTTTTAAAACTTCCTTGAAAACAGTTTTCATAGCTGGGTAGTCTTGATACCCATTGAGGTCAGCCAATAAATTAGCCAACCTCACTTCAGTTACAACAGATTCACCAAATTGTGTAACCAACTGCTTTATTGCTTCATGTAGTTTCATTTTTCGCTTTTCCCATTAGACGTTTCCGTATTCTTATCATCTTCTGCAGGGCAGCAATTGGCTGACGTTTTCTCCATCGAGTAGTCCGCAGCTGTTTCATCTAACGATATTGGATCCACTTCTTCTGTTAGAGTAGAGTTGTCTGGTACGTTATGCGTTTCCAAATTTTCTGGCGACTGCATTTCCCCAAAACCGATTTCATCAGTATAATGTCTGAAACTATCGCCCACCAGTTCTTCTGAAAATTTATTCCATTTATTAGCCAAAGTCTTTTTTAAGTCAAAAGCTTTCGTCAAATCCTTTTGGGCATATTGATAGTTAATCATCGATTTCTGATTTCTCAAATCGCTATTAACCAGACACTTAATTTCTTCTTTCAGTTTCAATATACGATTATTGACATCAAAGAGGGATTGCTCAACATTATGACGTTGCCAGCTTATAAGATATTTTATCTTATAAGCTAACGCACCATCATCGTAGATACAGGAAAGAGACATATCATCCTTACTGCCGATTTTACTCAATTGAGGCAAAGTGTCCTTAATGTTAGCCAAAGCATTATCATGCCCTTCTTTATTAATAAGTTTCAGAACTTGGATATAAAAATTGACCATGTTCTTAGTCTCACCAAAAGAGTCGTCAATACCGTCAGACCCCAAGAATACAGCTAAAGGAAATGTACCATCACCACAGTAGCAATAACGAAACTCATCAATGGCAGATGAATCACATAGCGAAGTCGTCTTATTCAGAAAACACTTCTCATCCCAAGGAATAGGTTCATGCCAAGATCCATCCTCATTGAATGCGATACATTTTCCATCGCCAATATGAAATGCAAACCAGAATTGTTCTGTATAGACAAAACACATAAGGGTGCATCCATAAGTTTTTTCGACTCCAACTCCTTTTATAAAATCTTCTTTGAATTTTGATTCGATGCTGGATTCTTCTTCGATGGTTAATGGAGTCTCAAGAGCATGGCGAACGATTTTCTCTCTCCATTTAAATATTATGGAAGAAAATAATTGGCGAAGAGCCTTATCCGTAGTTGTGTCTTTGGATAAAATATTTGATTGGGCTTCAGAAGATACTGATTTCTTTTGTGTAAAAGATTTTCCAACAAAAATGCCCTTATCTATCCCTGACACAAACTCGTCAACACATTCTTTTGTGGCATCTACTGCAAATTTAGCCCCAACATCACTTCTAAAATAGCGCGCACCTCCGTGTCCATCACATACTATTGCAATGGACATAGTTGTATCAGTTGCGCTATAAGATGCGTCTTGACACACTTTATTTGTTGCGATATGGCTCTCGCCTTGGCATGAGTGATGCAAATCTTTCATTGTCTTATGTTGAACCTATTTAGTCCCAATCATCGTAGTTGTTAGCAGCAGTGACTTCAGGTGCGGCAGCCTCTGAATGAGCCCCATCAATATCTTTCACATTCTCTGTAACATCCTTGATAACCTGTTCCTGTTTGCTGGTATCTCCTGCAGTAGAACTTTTGCTTCCAATTTGGGAAGATGTTACAGCAACAATACGAATTACTTGTTTCAAAGCCTCTATATTGTGAACAGTAAAGACAGCCTCTATAGACCCTGTGAAGTCTTTTAAAACGTCTTTGTCTGCATCATCACCAATAGCAATAGCTATTTTAATTGCGGCTTTAAACCAATTGTTACTTTTCAATTTGGCCAGACCACTTTGGAAATCATCCGTAGGTCCACCATCCGACAATAGAATGATAGCAGGTGCAAACGAGCCACTTGCTGCTTGCATGAAACCATTTCGAGACAATTTGTTGTTAAGTTCCATGCAAGCTGCACCTAAAGAAGTTAAGCCGCTAGCCTGAACATCTTGCCATTTGAAGTCAGCTGCAAGTTTAGGTTCATCGTATAACCAATTAGTGCCATTCGAAAACTCCAAAGCTGCAACTTTGATTTCTGCATCTGGATTAGATGCAGAGATCTCATCAAGCATAGGTAACACGTTTACAACGGCATCGTTGACGGCACCGATTTTATTTCCCACCATACTTCCGGACGTATCGATCAAGAAGAAAAGGGTCATTGTTCTACGTGGTACACTGACCACATCATCTAAAAGTGACATATTTTTAATTTTTAATTGTTGGACATAAATTTGATTTCTGCTTTATGCGGTGCTGCATGGACTCTGAATGTAATTTTCAGTCCTTCTTTGACCGGCAAAATCTCTTGTGGAGCTACAGTTTTCACCTTTCCACTTGGCGTTTCTACAGTCCACGTTTCTGTTGAAACATTTTTAATTAGCAGAAATCCGTTGTTATCAACCGTTACAATCCCATCAGGGGTATTGTCATTGTCGATATAGATAGGGGTTTTATTTGTCAATGGCAGTGAGCGATTAAGCATCACTAGCCTTTTCGACAAGTCTACTTCTTTGTTACAGTTCATACACTTATCTTTAGTGTTGGAGATTGTAACGAAGGTCTCTTCTTTGCAATGATTGCACACAACCAAGCTATCTCGTATGACAGAGATGATCTTTTCCCAATTCTGCTCAATCATACGTTGGCTAGGATTCTTGAGTTTTTCCTGACTAAATTCATCAATGAAAGTGTCGCGAAGTAATTTCGGGAACACAGGCCATCTCTTTATCACATTTTGGTGAATGCCACGAACAGGAAGGTTGGATTTGTCATTAGGATTATAGATAAAAAGGGCCTCACTTCCATAAAATTTCTTTTCGAACGACTCTGTCATACAAGGGCATGCCACAACTTTCGCTCCCTCAAAAGGATGATTAGCGTAAAACAACATAAATAAGATAACAGACAAAGAAAAACGATCGCTATATTTGTCAGGAATACCACCTGCTACAATTTCAGGTGCCATATAGCGAGCCTTTCCCATAATACCAGACTTCTCACCTTGGGGCATTACATTGTCATTGTCGCAAATTAGCACATCTCCAGTCTGAGGATCAATGAAGAAATTGCCGTCATTCAAGTCTTGGTAACTATACCCGAAACGATGTAGCATCATGAAACCATTGCAAATCTTCATGGCAGCTGACAACATTGCAGTAAAAGATTTGAAAGAAACCTTGGCAAGAAGGAAATTGCCAAACTCATAATAATTTTGAGGGCGCAGTTTCATTATATATCCATAACTTCCTTGCTGCTTCTCGGTCAAAAACTCGGGCCATAGGAACGCATCAGACGGAGCACCGGACACAATGTTTCGTTCTAAATTGCGATAAAATTTATCATCTGGTGCATTAAGATACCACTTTAACGCCTTTTTCTCACCACAGACCTCTACGAGGTAGACAATTCCCTGTCCACCTCGACCCAGCTCTTTGATTATGGTTGCAGAACCTCCTCCAACCAAAGACACGATAGAGTTTTTACTTAATTCGGTCATACCTTAATTTATTAGATGCAACGGACTAATATCCACCGCCTTTAAGATTGATTTCACTGACTTCTGTTAATTCACCTCTTTGACCACAAGTAGGGCATGTCGCAACTCTTTCACCATGATAGCATACAATTTTCCCACAACTACAAATGTAGAATTGTTTGCTTCCACAATAGGGACATCCAGGATAATCAGGAGCAAGTTCTACGCTGCCTGTAACCCTATTATCATCATACCCTTCTCGACGAGCTTTATCTTTGTCAATTTTAAAAGCCCACACAAACTTATATTTCCTTGGACTTATGTAGTCCACGGTTATTCCAAATGGCCGTTTGGTTTCTTCGCATACAGCCATTATTGCAAATGCCTTATCACTGAGAGTTGTCATAGCCCTACGTTATTTAGTGCTGACTATCAGTTCTCGAATATCGACATCTAAACATTTTGCTATATCTGTCAAAGTTTCAAGACCTGGTTGAGCCTTATTAGTGCACCATTTCGAGACAGTTGCTTGATCTTTATGCAATTGTTCAGCCAACCATTTGTTCGTTTTGCATTTTTCTGCTAAAACGGCTTTGATGCGATTTATGCTTTTCTTCTCTTGTGGTGCCATTTTAAAATATGCTATTATACGCCTGCAAATTTAAGATTTTTGCTTCAAATCTTCAAATTTATTTGAGCCTATTTTTCAAGATATTGGCGAATCAGGTAAAAAATGAATAGGTGTGGGCGCACTTATGCCTCATCTTCAGCTAGGCTGCAAATTATATCATTTTATTACACAGAAACACCCATCAGGCTTACTCTATGCTTACAGCACCAAGTAAGTTCTGCTGATATGCTATTGCCGCTAAGTGGGTATTCCAATACATTGCCATAGAGAGAGCCTGCAAGATTCCGCTACGCTCCATTTCACAGGTTCTCACAATGGCAACGGTCTTTGAAAAACAGATTGGGCTTGGATGCTATCCTATAAATGGAGTTTTTCTTAGTCCTCTTTGGGCATCTTAGCCGGGTACGTTTTACCGTGCAAAACTACTGTGTACGGGAGAAATGTCAAGTACCGCCACGGGCTTTCGGCTGGAGGGCTTGACAGAAACCTTCCGCAAATTTTCTCGTTCCTCCAAAATTGGGGTATTCCGTCCGCACTCTCCGGCCTCATACTTGCCTTATTCTCCCTTGTGTCCGCAGTGGCTATTTGCACGTAAAACGGTCTTCCCTGCCAAGAAGCTCAAAGGAGCTTCACAAAAGGGAAAAGTATCAGATTTCACCAACTCTTAAAAACAAGGATTTATGCGGACAAGAAGAATGACTATCGAGCAAGGCCGGAGAGTAGACATAGACCGCTTTCCCAACTTCCACAAAAGCGGAAGCGTCAGGGGCATGAAACGGCTGTACTACGGCAAGGACTGCCTGTTGGTACGTTGTGGCAGCTACATCTACAATGTTTCCGCTGAACTGAGAATTTACTATCAAGCAACCATCTAAAACTTTTCAATTATGTATGAAACAGATTTTCCCGAATACGGGCAGCAATGCGAACTGGTCACACCGTGGCGTGGCTACCATCGCGGAACGATTGTGGGCAGGACTGCAAAAGGCTTTATCGTGCAGTTCAGCAGCGGAGCGGAAATAGAAGTGTATGACGACGAAATAGAATTTGACTGATATGAGCAGACTGATGACACCCCGGTTGGAGGAAGCCTTGGAAGGCTATCCCCTTTATTCCCAGGACGGCAAGGGAAAAGAAGCGGTTTGCCGTGCCATCTTCGCTCTTGGAGCGGTACGCTGGTTCATCCTTGAAGGTGAGAGAGAAGAGAACGACACTATCCTCTTTGGCATCGTGGTAGGACTTGCGGAGGACGAATACGGCTATATCTCTCTTAACGAATTGTCGGAAGTGGAGCTTGACCTTACGGCACAAGGCTTGGGTAAGCTACAAGTAAGGCTACAGGAGAATTTTACTCCTACGCCGTTAAAGAACTTGCAGGACTTCCGTCTGCAACAGTTCTTAGCCAGATTTGAACATTAAAATAACCCGTCAGCCATGGTGCAATCAACCGAGTGCCACGGCTGACATAAACATCAATAACCATGCGAACGAGAAACAAGATTATAAAGGAAGTCATCCAATGTGCAGAGGCAAACGGATGGCATGTGGATGCAGAGAAGCATCAGGACAAGAATATCGTCATTTTTGAGTTTTCCCAATTCACTCCTGCCGGACAGGATTTCTTCTTTTCGGCCACGATGCAAGGACGCAGCCTTGAAAGTCTGGTAAGCGATATGGAAGAGTATTACGAGGGTTTTGACGCTGATTCGGAAGCCTATCTATGGCTGGACGGTAACGGACACGGCAAAATGGCGCACCTTACCGAATGAAGGATGTACTAGCCGACATGGAAGCGGCGGAGGGTATGGTCTGTAAGCTGCTTGAAGCGGTCAGGGGGCTGGCAGATTGACCACGAATACAAACATGGCCTGCTATATCTCTATTGGTGTGGCAGGCTATGAAATTTTCATCCTATCTCCGTTTGCGCCCTTTCTTCGGGAGGCCGGCAGTCTTGTAGGCAATCAGGTCATCACCACGAAATTGTATTCTCTGGTTGTCCTGCATCCGGAAGAACGGCAACGGCCTTTCCGTATGGGTAATGTAATCATAGATGGTACACCGGTGTATGCCGAGGAAACGCGCCGCATCGCTTACCGAATACGACTGTTCCGGCTTTATCTCTGAAAAATGTTTGCATATATCCATATCCACTTTGTTTTGGCATTAAAGATACAATGCCGAAAATCAAAATGAAACAGGTTAAACATGGGAATACCACGTAGTTTGTAGGATTTTCAGGGAATATGTGTCCGTCTGTTCAGAAAGGTAATCATCTTTACATGAAATGGCAACGGGACAAAAATCTAAAAAACAGATAGGCATATATATTTCAGCGTTGACAAGGTTGACAAGAAAGCCAATGTACAAACTTGATTATACAGCTTACCAGAAATGCTTATTATTCAATACTTTATCTTTTTTTCTTATAGAAATAAGAATAAATATAGATACGTGTGTTTTTGTCAACCATTGGCTACAAAATTCATAGGATTTTCAAAAGCGTCAACGCTTGTCAACGTTTGTCAACGCATCGTTTTTGATGCAAGTAACTGATACGATGCAACTTGTATCTTGTCAACAACGTCAATCCTGAAATGTGTGCAGATTATATTTTGAAATATGCCATAAAAATAAAGGCCATCCATAGGATGACCTTAACGAGCATAATCAGATAAACTTGTTCAATTCTTCTACCAACAGATGTACGGTAGTGGAAGATTCTTCCATAGCCGGATTACCATGTGAGACATCGGCAAGAACGGCAGAGGCATTCTTAATGGCCTGCGACTGCAAGTGGAGCAATCGGTTATACATAATAGCCCCGAATCCTTCCGTCTTGGAATAGGGTATTCCTGAAAGCCTTGACAGCATGTCGGCATAACTGTTCCTGTGCAACGCCCCTTTGTAGAGATTGAAGTGCAGCAGGAACCAATATTCAAACGCCTGGTTGCTATAGGCCACCTTGAAACCGTTTTTTTCGGCCAGTGTAATGGCTTCATTAAAGTCCTTTGCAGGAAAATCGTCCTTGTCGAACACTACCCAGCACTGGTCATAAGTCCGCTTCTTCTTTTGGTCGGCGTCACGGATACTAATGGCCTTACTCACAAGACTGGTCGTGTTCATTGCCTGGCCTACCGCCTTTACCGTGGCGGCGGTCATTCTGAAGGCCTTGAAATAATCCGGTTCCGTACGGACACCTTCACATACGATGAGAAACGACTGCTTTACTTCTCTCGTGCTTTGGCGGCGTGTCAATGAAGCGGAACGATGGTCTTTCTTTTTTGTCTTTCCCATGGTCATCCCTCCGCCGTAAATATTGTTTCCATATCACCTATAATGGGCGTGGCACCGAACTTACCTTGCAGGTAATCCCGCTCGAAAGGTGAACTGCCACGCACTTTATACTCGGCCAGCGAATAGGCTTCTGTCGCGCCGAAACTATCCTTTTGAGTGAACCATACCTGGTCTCTGCGGAACAGACCTGCACTGAGCAGGAACGTGTCATGAGTGGTAAACAGCAGTTGCGCTCCTTTGGGATTTGTCTCCGCCGAGTTGAAAAGCGTGATAATCTTGCGCACAAGCAACGGATGGAGTTTGGAGTCAAGCTCATCCACCACCAGACGTTTGCCATTGTCCAGCGCATCTATGATAGGATATGCCAAGGAGAAATATTTGATGGTTCCCTCGGATTCGTTTCCGTTAAACGAAAAGGCTACATTATGGGTCGCTTTTCCTTCATCATCGTACTGACGATGGCTGCTTACGATGCGGTTGTCAATCTTGGCTATGTTGTCTATGCCCAAATCCGCATATTTGGCGAAACGAACTATACGCTCACGCATCTTTTCATCGTCCAGATGCCTGATGGCTTGCGACCACATTTTCTCGTCCTCGCTACAGAACAGGACTTGTGTGTCGCCAAGCCAATGCAGGATATTGACGGCGGTCGTTTCGTTGAACTGGGCGGCAGTGGAGAGAAGAAGCGCGTTGCCGCGAACCATTTTCTTGTTGACCAAATCCTGTATCAACGGGCTTTTAGCATGAACGGTGGTTGTTTCCCCTTCGCGGTAGAATATCTCTACCTCTTTGGCACGTTTCCTGTTCATACGGCGGTAAAGCCATTCGGCATGTATAGCTTTGGGGTCTACCTCAAAGCCGTAACGGTAGATGTATTCACCGACGGCGAAGGTGGCCTCTATCGTGGTCGGCTCATGGGCGGTGGAAATGTTCAGGCGGAAGTTCTCCACGTCTATGCTTTCGCCAGCCTGGCTGTTCTTGAACGAATCCATGATGAAACGCTTGTAAAAAGCGATGGCCTTCAATACATTCGTTTTTCCTGAAGCGTTCGCCCCGTAAATCACCGCACTGCGCACGAGTGACAATCCCATGTCGGAAAGCGGAATGACATCATTAGGTTCCGAAAGGGATTCCTTTAGGGTAGTGGCCACGAAGGATAGTTTAAGTTCATCCTTTATGGACAGGAAATTGCTGGCACAAAATTCGAGAATCATATATTTAACCTTGTTATTTGCTGATTTTTTGCAAATATACAAGTTTTCTTCCGTATTTGGTAAAGATAGCTGGATTTTCATATCTACTAAATTGATTTATTTCCTTAGTTTGAACTATTCAGCATTGGGCCAACCGGGTATTTTGCAGTAAAACAGCCTGATCTTATAATAGTAAAACTTGTCTTACATATTAGAGGACAAAAGCATGTCACGAAAGAAATAACTGAACGTCAGATGATTGCGTTAGGTTTAATCCGTGAGAATAAAGGCCTAACCATATCTGAAATGTCCCTAAAGACAAATGTGGCATTACAACTTTTCAAGAATTAGGCATCATATCAAGGGAAGGCGGTCGCAAAGACGGCTCATGGATTATAAAGCAAGATGAGGAATAATGAACTGTTTCATTTCATGAGACCTCATTTGCTAAATCCATTTCATCTTGAACCATTTCCGTTTCAAGGTCAAGCCCAAACATATCCTTCAACTGTAAGTAGTCGAAACACAACGCTTTCGGACGATTGGCCTTGACTTTCTTGACCTGTTCGCCGCCTGACATCTCTATCGTGTAATCCGGCAAGCCGTTTGGCAACAGTATCGTGAACCTGTCCTGCTTCAGCCCAAGGAATGACGGATGCGATTTGAGGTAGGACATGATGGTTGACCAGTTGGAGCGGTTGGCCGTGGCATTTTGGTTACGGCTATTGAACAGGGAGGCCACGGCTGCCATATTCAAGTAAAGAATGGGACGTGCTTCTATGAACTCGATTTCTTCCTTGGCAGCCAACGGACGGAAACTCTTCAGGTAACGGATACGGTAATGCGCTTTCTCTACGCACTTACCCATCGTCTGGAAGCCTTGCAGCATGTTCCAGAAGTCGGCAACTTCGGAACTTTCCTGGGCAAGCTCGTTCTGGACGCGCATTCCCTTGACGGCGGTATCGAACAGGCCGGTATAGCTGAAAGGCACATCCAGCACGGTTTCCAACGTGCGGAACGTGGCCAAAGGAATCACCCAGTTGCCGAAAATACGGTCATGTATCGTCTCGTCTTCCATCTTGGCGGCCAGTTCCCGCTTCACGATGGAATAGGTGTCCGAAAAGTTCTTCTCGAACAACTCCCGGTGATTCAGTATCTCTATGGTCAGATGTGTCAGTCCCAAGTTGCACAAGGCTACCAAATCTTCATAGCGGCTTTTTTCCTTCTGGCTAAACGAGGTCTTGGAAAAAGCGAGGAACAGGACACGGGTGTAGAGTGCCATGTCCTGCGTGGGCTTGTCTTGTCCACAAAGTACCACACCTGTACTGACGATGGTCTGTGCCGCCATGCCGTCCGTACCCGTGTTTTTCTTTGTCTGACCGCCACCACCCCAAAGTCCTTTCAGATAGGCTATCTTACGGATGTCAAGGTCGTTCTTGTACTCGTCAAGCACCACGAGCGTATTGACAGCCTGCGACACTCGGTCGTTCATGGCCGGTACGGAAGTGACACCAAGGTTGGGAGGGTCAACGCCGTGCAGGAAAAACGCCTGCAATGAAGTGGCAAGCGTTGTCTTTCCAGTTCCCTTCTCACCGAAAAGATTCAGTATAGGGAAATGCCTTGTGCGGCGGAAGATTACATCCCGGAACAGGGTGGACAGCAGATAACAGAAAGCAACGGTAGCGTTCTCGCCGAATACTTCCATCAGTTGTTTCACATAGTTGTATAGCTTTATGCCGTTACGGTTCTCGTGTATCATCAGACGTTCAAACTGGAAAATCTCCGGGTTATGAATGTAGATTTTGGACATGGCAGGAATATAGTACGCCTTTCCGCTGACACCACGGACAATGCCGAGGTCATCCACAGCTTGAAATTTTCCATCAGCAAGAAGTCCGTTACCAAAGGCGAAAAAGCCTTCTGCGGCGTTCCATCCTAATTTGCGCACACGTTCCGCCGTGTCGGTCTTGGAGTACAGATACTCCTTGACACGGTTGAGCTTGTCTATCTTGGCCAGCCACACATAGTTGCCCACGGAGCCGACCTTTTGCTGAAAGTTATTTAGCGAACACAATTCGGACTCCCTCAGTTCAATGACACGGCATATATTATAGGTGTTGCGCATACGGAAGATGCGAGTGCCGTTGTTCTCGTCCTCAATGTGGAACAGCGGTTCCATGATGAAGTTGGAAATCCTTGACGGCTCCTCGTCGTCATCCCCGGTGGCGTAATAACAATTCTCCCGGATGAACAGCCCATGCTGGCGAAGCAGTTCCGCTTCACGCTGCCTCTCATCCATCGGTGTGAGTTTGTCCTGCCTTTTCCGTGCCTCTCCACGGGCTTGCGTTACGGCATCACGCCACAGTTTGGCTTTTCCGTAGATTCTGGCCAATTCATCAATGCACTGATTGAATATCAGCTGGTCTTTCACATAGCGCATCAGGTCGGCTATCTCTGACACGCATTTCCGTTCTTCCATCAAAGAGTCCGCGACAAGAAAGCGTTTCTGTGCCAGCCAGACAATAAACAGCCTTTCTTTCAGTGAAGTGTAATCCTCCCGACAATGAATGAAACTGTCTGCATCGTTCTTTCCGGGTTTCACATTCCAGCCATTTCCACCATCGGAGATTTCGGCAAATGGCAGTTCCCTTACGGTTACATGGAAGCCTTTCCTGACAGCGGCTGTCCCGTTTGCCATGACTGCCTCAAACCCAGGCCCGAAGGGCTTGCCTTCACTGACATCGGAATCGGGAATGAAGCATAATGAAGAGGTGTATTTTTTCAGTCGCTCAAACTGGCTGTCCGTCCATGCCGTTCCCAATGCGGCCACGGTATTGTCGTAGCCGATTGACTGCATACGCAACACGTCAGGCGCACCCTCCACGATGATGAAGTACTCCGCACTGCGTTCCCGGCTCGCCCGGTTTATACCGAACAGGCATTCCCCCTTGGCATACACCGCGCTGTTTGGTGAATTGATGTATTTCGGTGCTTTCGGATTGTTTCCGATGTAACGGGCGGTATAAGCGATGATGCGTCCCCATCTGTTGCGTATGGGAATCATTATCCTGTGTCTGAACATGGCATAGACACGACAGTCATCTCCGCGCCGGAGCAGACCCAGCTCGAAAAGTACATCCTCGTCCAGTCCTTTTGTCCGGCAGAACTCCATGAACGCACCTCCGTCACGCGGCGCGTACCCGATACCAGCAACCGAACAGAACTCTTCCGGCCATCTTCCATAAGCATATTCACGGGCAAGGCGGCTTTCATCACTGTCAGGCATCAGCAGGCTGCCTACAAAGAAGTCCTGTACATGGCCGAGTATGGCAAGAAGCGTTTCCTTGTGCTGAATCTTTGCGACTTGCTCCTTGTCCTGTCCTTCCACATACTCAATGGGAATATTGTGCCGTCTGGCCAGGAACTCGATGGCTTCCATGAAGGAAAGGTTCTCTTTCTCCATGATGAATGTGATGGCATCGCCGCCACGGTTACAGCTGAAACAGTGGAACAGGTTCTTTCCCGGACTGACAGAGAAAGAACCTGTCCGCTCCTCATGGAACGGACAAATGCCCATCAGGGTCGAGCCTTTCCTTGACAGCCTGACATACGGCTCCAATACATCCCCTATGGCAAGCTCCCTGACCTTGTTGATTGTTGACTCGCTTATCATAAGGTGGTCAGGATTTTCCAACAGTCAATTATGGACTGGCCGGAGTATTTTGGACGGCTGGCATTATCGGGATTAAGCGGCTTGATATAGCCGCTTTCCTTATATTTTCTAAGCGTCTTGTAACTGACACCCAGTTCCGCGCAAGTACGCTTGACCGAATAAACCCCTTCAGGGTCACATGTTGGCACTAATTCTCTCATCCGCTGTAATGTTTTATCGTATGCCTGTTCCGTATGTCTCATGAATTACAGTATAGGCATATCCTGATATTGTTTTCTTATTTATTTTTATCTAAACTATTTTTGTTTATATCGGAAGAAGTATTATCGAAATAGTCCTGAACCGTGCGTTGCAGGAGGCGGAGGTCAGCCGTCCTGTATTCCACTTTGCCGGGTCTCTTGTAGCATACCACTTTCCCTTGCCGTCTCCATCTTTCGACATTCCGGCGGCCGAACATCTCATAAGCCTTTCTCTGGCTGACAAATTCCGGATCGGCATTGTCGGATTTCAGGTACTTGACAATCCTTGCCGCAAGGTCATTCAGAAATGTGTCATAAGGGATTAGACGGTCTAAAAACTGGAGGAACTGCATAGATCCAGGATTTACAAGGTACGCATTACGGTAATGGTCTGTTTCTCCCTGTCCGTCCGTGTCTTAAACTGACGGTTGTAGATGGCACCAAGTTCTGAGGCTTGGGTTCGGACGCTTTTCAGCCTGGAGATGTGGAAGGTGATTTCATCGCCAACTTCGAGTGCGACAAGCGCAGGACGGATTTTTTCCATGTTTTCTGCCATAATATTTGTTTGTTTAATGATTAATGTTTAACTTTGTAGTCGCTAATTCAATTTATATCATCGGCAAAATAACATAAAAAGGTTTATATAGCCAAATATTTGTTTGATAATTGTTGATTTAATATTGCAATTTAAGGTTTGACCCATGAATATAGACATAAAAGACGTACATGTGGGGCAGGCTATTGACCAACGCCGCAACGAACTCGGTCTTTCTAAGTCCGAGCTTGGGCGCAGACTTGGCATCCCCCAACAGCATATCAACCGCCTTCTGGAAAGGGAGACGATGGAGACCAAGCGGCTTGTCAAGGCTTGCAAGGCGTTGGACTTTAATTTTTTCGCCTTGTTCTGCCCGGTCAACCCCCAGATATCCGCATACCTCGCGGCAGTAGCATTGGACGGGGGAGATGCCAATAACAACATTGGCGATAGCGGACTTGCAGCCCAGCTTACCGCCGAACAGACCAAGGTGGAAAACTTGAACGGCACTATCAAGCTACTGAAGGAGCAGATAGATAGCCTGAATGCACAAATTATCCGTCTGGACTCCAATCTGAAGGACAAAGACGCAATTATAGAATTACTAAAAGAAAGGAGGCAAAATATGTAACATTGAATACTGTGGTCAATATGATGATTGGCACATAGTAGCGCAGAATGTTTACACCAATATCGGTAGTTATCTGGTTTTCAAATATATATTGCTATCATTTCGACAGCTATTGAGTTTGGATATTCGATGGGAACTCGATAAGAGAAATCAAATTCACGAGACTGTTTGCTATTTGTTTTCTGCATAGTAGATAACTCATTGAATATGAATATCTAATTAGAGTGGCCCAAGCGGCAATCGAAGACAAACTCTAAAAATCTGCAACGACGTTGATATTTTGCTTCCATCTGCATTTTATATGCAAAACATTTGTTTTTCATTTGTTTTCCCAATGGAGGCTAATCAACTCAATACCAGTAAGGTATTAAAGCGGCGCAGGCTGTGATTGAAGAAAGTTTGTAAGTCTTAACGGCTTGTTGATATAGTACTCAGGCTGTAACTTTCCCGTGAGGAGCGGAGAGTTACAGCCTGAGGTGTTTAGCAAATATTGTTACTACATCTGGTATAAGATTTCTTTGAATTATTTTATCCTGCTGGTTAAATCTTTCATATAAAAATAGTATTCTGATAACTTCTCTGCAATAACATCATGGTCATTACCTTTAATTACCGGTAAGTGTAGATAAACTCGGCCTTGTGTCCTATCAATAAAACAATCAGGAAATTTTTTTCTTAGCTCCTCTTCATATGGATTAAAACATTTTTCTTTCCATACTGTAATATAAATATGAAAATCACCAAGTGGATTATCAACTGTTTCGTCACTATAACTACTTTCAATTCCAATACGGTTACCATTATCATTAAATGATATACCCAAATCCCATCCTTGATATTTCCACCATTCAGCATTTGTTTTCTGATTAACAATCAGCAAAATATCTGATATATTTTCCCTCTGCATATTTAGGATAGATTCTTTAAAAGCATTATATTCATTGATTAACTCTTCTATTTGAAATCTATTATTAAAAAAGAAGCGATTCATTTCCATATGTGTATTGTAAAATTTGTTTTCAATTGTTCTAATAAAATCCATGAGGAATATCAAATATGATTGATTACAATTAGAAATATAATCACCTATATTCCTTTTTACTACTGTAAATAATTGCTGATAATTAATATATTGATAACCAATGGACTGTATCTTTCTCAGTTCTGATATATCATTTATACTTCGAGCAGAAAGAACTATAAAAAAACTCTTCTTGTCTTTATATTTGTAAGCATTCGAAGAAATGCACCTTTTACACTTTGAGGTT